>Ga0194127_10000357_pt1 | contig 73562 bp, 66 predicted proteins | sample TA2KigC100mmetaG_FD_148624 | JGI IMG/M metagenome (GOLD analysis project Ga0194127, IMG submission 148624) | Freshwater microbial communities from Lake Tanganyika, Tanzania - TA2015036 Kigoma Deep Cast 100m | ecosystem: Environmental > Aquatic > Freshwater > Lake | place: Tanzania: Lake... | reverse complement strand
CCCCTACCCCCCCTGTTTCAAGTCGTACCTAAGTCGTACCCTGAATAAAAAGAGAGCAAAAGAAAAGAAACTAGGTAAATAATACTTACAATCCTTACCGTTGAATTTACTGGCTAAACACTAACAGAAAAAAGAAAAGAAAAAAAGATAAAAACATGGTAAAAAGTATTAGAAATATATATATTAAACTTTATATACTCACTATTTTGAAAGGATAATCTATCCGTGGAAGATAATTCCCCTGTCAATGCTGAACAAAAACTTTCTTCTTTAGAAATCAGATCAAAAAACATCCTGGAGAGGGATGCAAGGGTACATAATGCCTTTTCTTCCAGCAGAACAGAATTCTTTATCGGCAGGCAAGAATATTTTCACCGCCTGGATGAACACGCAAAAGGAAACGCTCCTCCACTTGTTATCACCGGCGAACCCGGGGTTGGAAAATCAACGCTTCTCGCCAACTGGGAGAAACATTACAGATCCTTACATCCGGGCAACAAATTCATAGTATATTTTATCGGCATTTCGCCCCGCACAAAAAATTTAGAAGCCGTGCTCCTGCACATTATCATGGAATTGAAACATGAATTTAATCTGCCCCATGATATTCCTAAAAACCGGAACGATATCAATGTCGCATTTGTTAATTCCCTTTCCATGGCTGCGGCAAAAGGCAAAGTGGTTATTATTCTGGATAGTATAGATCTGTTGGAAATGCAAGACCCTACGGAGATACTGTCATGTATCCCATATGAAATATCGCCTCATATACGGTTCATTCTCTCCGCATCACCCGGCATCATATCCGATGCCCTCACAAAACGGAACTGGCCCGTTCTTGAAATAAAACCTCTTGAAGACGAAGAACGAAAACAATTTATACTTGAATATCTGCAATATATTCCTCCAAAATCATTAACTAAAGGGCATATTGATACAATTGTCCGTGCCCCTCAAACATCCAATCCGCTTTACCTTCACATGCTTATGGAAGAATTACGTATATATGATGCAGAATCTACTGCCGAACAAAAAATGAACTTATATCTTTCCGCACAAAACATTGAGGAGCTTATTTTACGGATTATTGAAAAATGCGAACACGATAATGAATTGAATGCCGCCGGTTCTGCATTTTTCCGGAACGTTATGTCATTTTTGTCCGTATCGAGAAACGGGCTATCGGAGAGCGAAATAAACGAATTACTTCACGGAGAAATAAATTTATCACCAAATGCACAACTACAAGCATTTCTGTCAAAGACGAAACATTTATTAATACAGAATTCAAATCTCTTCATTTTTAAACATCACAGTATTTATAAAGCGGTAAAACGCAGATATCTTGCCACCGAGGAAGAAAAAACACGGTTTCACCTGCGCCTTGCAGATTATTTTGAAAAAAAACGTATGAGCCCGCGTTCAATTGAAGAACTTCCCTGTCAACTCACTCAGGCAAAATCATGGAATAGGCTGTTTGGACTTCTTTCCGATTTATCCTTTTTTAACGCTTTGTATGAAGCAAACAGCCACGATGTGATGTTTTACTGGTCGCAGATTGAAAAATACTCTCAAATGCGCATACCGTACGCGTATTGCGCTATTCTGGAAACGCCCGTCAATTATCTTGACGGCATTGAAAATCTTTCACTCTTCTTAAAGGAAAGAAACCTTCTTACCGAAGCATTAAAAATGTATGAATATCTCGTTTATTATTACGGACAAAACAAGGATTTCGACAATTTACCCATAGCCCTTGGAATACTTGCCGATATCCTTTACGAGCGAGGCGGCATGGGAGAGGCCATGCAATTACATAAAGATGAAGAACAGATATACCGCGCCGTTGGAAATAATTACGGACTAATACAATCCCTTTCACATCAGGCAATTATTATGTTTGCTGATAACGATTGGGAAAACGCAATAACACTTTTCAGGGAAGAAGAACAACTCTGCCGTAAACTAAAGGATAATTACCGATTAGCATATAATCTCATTAAACAGGCGGAAATACTTTCTCTCCTTCAAAAACCCGATCACGCTGCAGAAGTTCTTGCAGAAGCGGAATCTATCTGCCGCAATACGGGGGATATGTCAGGATTGTCCGTATGTTTCGGCAATAAAGCCCGTATAAACAAAATTTCGGGAAATCTTGACGAGGCGCTTGCGTCACTCAAAGAACAAGAGAAACTTTGCCGCACACTGAGTAATAACAAGGAACTTTCGGATTGTCTCGGAAATCAGTCGCTCATTCTTATAACCCGGGGAAACCTTGACGAAGCCCTCACTCTGCTTAAACAAGAAGAATATCTCTGCAAAAACTTATGCAATGAACACGGCCTGTCTTATAATTTAGGAAACAGGGCAAATGTTCTCTCCATACGCGGCAACCTTGCGGAATCCCTGGAATTATATAAAGAACAATCCACGCTATTCAGGAAGACGTTAAACAAACACGGATTGTCATATAATCTCGGGAATCAGGCAAATATCCACTACTCGATGGGAAATCTGGATGAAGCAATGTCTTTATACTCTGCACAGGAGCGTTTGTGCAGAGAATTAGAAAACGAGGATGGTTTATCATATGCGCTCGGCAACCAGGCAAACATTCTTGCAGAGAAAGGCAATCTTGACAAGGCGTTGGAACTGCATAAAGAAGAGGAACGCATTTGCCGGAAACTGGACAATATGGATGGTTTGCAACGTTCTTTGGGAAACCAGGCAAGCATTCTCTATAGCAAGGGAAATTTGCATGGCGCAATCGCTCTCCATAGAGAAGAAGAACGATTATGCAAAATACTGGGAAATAAAAAAGACCTTTCCGCTTGCCTCGGAAACCAGGCGCTCGTTGTCAAGGATTTGGGAAAACCTGATGAGGCTATTGTATTATTAAAGGAACAGGAAACTATTTGCAGAGAACTCGGCATTCAAAGCGGCCTTGCGATTTCATTAGCCAACCAGGCAGAAATTCTCGCGCAAAATCCAGGGCGGATAAATGAAGCGCTGGCACTTGCGGAAAAGGCCTATACCATTGCCGCTTCTTTCGGCTTTCATTCATTGACTCAGGAAATAGAACCTGTTTTGCATACGGTTAAATCTCTTTTGAACAAGTAAACAAAAGTTTTTTTCCTGTTTTTCCCGGGAGCATTCCCGATTTTTTGTAACTCATCATTTACATCATTTATATTATGCTTCGACTCCGCTCAGCATGACTCGAACTGTCACCCTGAGCCCTTCGCTTATGTCATGCTGAGCGGAGCCTTGTAGGGTGGATTAAGCGGAGCGAATCCACCATTTATGCGATAATTGTTGGTGGATACGGCGCAAAAACCAGCGCCTTTATCCACCCTACCCACACCGATCCCATAAACGGTTGCAAAAAATCGGGAATGCTCCCGTTTCTCAGTGAGATGAGGAACTTTTCATATCAGCAGAATATATGTTAATGGCTTTTTTTACCTGGAAAAATTCTTCAAATTCTTTCGCAGAAACCGGCTTGCCAAACAGGTACCCCTGCAACTCGTCGCATTGATGTTGCCGTAAGAAATCATACTGTTCCTGCGTCTCTACCCCTTCCGCAACAACCTTGAGTTTTAAACCTTTTGCCATTGCGATAATTGCGGAGACTATGGCCGCGTCATTTTTATCGGTGGTAACATCGCGCACAAAAGACTGATCTATCTTAAGCGACTGTATGGGAAATTTCTTTAAATAACTTAAGGAAGAATATCCCGTCCCCAAATCATCAATAGCAATGCTTACCCCTATATCGCTTAAACTTTTCATTTTTTCAGAGGATGCCAATACATCTTTCATCGCAGTGCTCTCGGTAACTTCCAATTCCAGGTAATTACTCTTCATGCCGGTTTCTTTCAATATATTGGAAATCATTTCAACCAGATCTTTCTGCTGGAATTGGCCAGCAGAGAGATTCACCGCAATATTGAACGGCTCGTGTCCGGCATCCTGCCATTCCCTGTTTTGTTTGCATGCGGTATACAACACCCATTCGCCTATGGGAATGATCAATCCGCTAAATTCCGCTGACCGGATAAATGCCGAAGGTTCGATAAACCCTTTCTCCGGATGTTTCCACCGGATCAATGCTTCCACCCCAGAAAGTTGTCCGGTAAAAGTGTTTACTTTTGGCTGATAATAAACTAGCAATTCATCCCTCTTTAACGCCTTACGCAGATCATTCTCCATAACCAATTGACCGGATATCTTTTCAGACATTTCAGAGGCGTAAAACTGGAAATTATCCCTCCCCTGATTTTTTGCGTGATACATGGCAAGATCCGCGTTCTTTAACAATAAATCAGCGTCACTCCCATCATTCGGATAAATTGCAATGCCAATGCTTGAAGAAATATTAATTTCATAATTATTCAACATAAGGGGTTGTCGTATAGCCGCCAGTATTTTATTGGCAATTCTTGCGGCATCTTTTACCTGAGAGAGACCCGGCAATAACACCGTAAATTCATCCCCCCCTATTCTTGTAACCGTATCTTCCTGCCGCAACAACTTTACGAGCCGTTCCGAAATAATTTTAAGCAACCGGTCTCCCGCAGAATGCCCCAGCGTATCATTTATGGTCTTAAACCGGTCAAGATCCAAATACAACACCGCCAGTATTTTTCTTGAACGTTGCGCGCCCGACATGGATTGTTTCAATCTGTCAATGTAAAGCATCTTATTTGGCAGGCCGGTTAAGTGATCATAATATGCCAGTTGGCGAATCCTTCTTTCCGATTTCTTACGCTCGGTAACATCACGTATAATGATGAGAAAGGCTTCCTTCTCATCCCATTCTGTTTTCATTATGCTCATTTCCGCAATACCGTTTGTTCCATTTTTTTTGGGTATTTCAATTTCGGTCATTACGTCTGTTATTATAGGGAACCCGAATACGGTGCCTGTTAACTGATCCGAATCGTAGGAAAATATTATTAAAGCGGATTCATTCGCAAAACGAACAAAACCTTCTTTATCAACGACAACGATGCCATCCCTGCTCCTTTCTACCGTATTGCGGAATTGTTCCTGCAACCGTTTCTTTTCCGTAATATCCTCCTGGATGCCAATAAAGTTCTTTACCACTCCGTTTCGGTCCTTTACCGCCGATATGGAAGCGGCAGCCCAGTAAAAACTCCCGTCTTTCTTTCTGTTCTGAAATTCCCCATGCCATTCTCCTCCTGCCGTAATCGTCTCCCATAATTTTTTATATTCTTCCCGGGAACGCGTTCCTGAATTCAATATCCGCGGATTTTTCCCTTTAACTTCTTCCGGTTTATATCCGGTCATTTGCACAAATTTCGGATTTACATATTCAATATTGCCGTTAACGTCGGTAATCATAACTGCATTCGGGCTTTGTTCGATTGAACGTGATAATTTGTATGTTTCCTGAGCAAGTTCATCCGCCATGAAATTAAAAGACCTTGAAAGTTCTCCCAGTTCATCCCGGCGGTTCAATCTTACCCGGTATGAAAAATCACTGTTTGCAACCATATTTGTCGCAATTGTCAGCTTCTTAATTGGCCGCGCCATCGAAAGAGAAAAAACAATACTAAATGCAGTGACCAGGATACCTGTTGCACATCCGGTTGAAAGGGCAATTAAACCCATTATTTTGAGAGATTCAAAAGCTTCCGCTTCATCTATTTCCGCAAGAAGAATCCAATCAAACTCCGGAATGTAGGAAGATGCCCCCACAACAGACACGCCTCTGTAATCGGAATAAATACCCGTCATTGTTTTTTTTGTCTGTAAAAATGCATTAACAGGAGCGGTATCGATCCGTTGCCGTAACGACGCGTTGGAAATAAATCTTGAATCGGTTAACATTATTTTATCTTTATTGACCAGATAAACCTCCTCTGTTTTGCCCAAGCCCGTGTAATTCGTTGTTATTTCATTTAAAAGTCTCATATTATACGAGTTGACAATCAGACCTATTATCCCCATACCCGGATAACGCCTCGACGTGACCGGAACGGCAGCATAAAAACTATCCGGTTTTATATACGGGCTGTAATCTGTCACCTGACTAACATACGCGTTCATCGGCTCTATTTTCATACCCTGCTTGAAAATTTCCTCATTCGACATATCCGCATTAATCCATGCATTGTCAGTTGACGCAACAACTCTCCCTTTTGAATCCAATACGGCTATGGCATCAATATGAGAATCTAACGGTAATTTGTTTGCCAATAAATGTCTGTTAAGGGAACTTATCATTTTTTTACTGGAAAATTTTCCAAAATTTATTTTTTCCAAACGGTCTCTTATAAAGCCATCCGAACTAAAATCTATCGTTCTGCCCTTTTTTGCCTCTAAAAGAGATACGATATGCGTCATCTTCGACTCGGCAATCGCCGTCAAATTATCCAGGGTATATCGTGTTAATGTTTTTTTATTCTGAAAATAGTGTATGGCGGTGATAACAGAAATGGGTATGAGTGAGGTACAAAGCAATGCAATGATTAATTTGTTTTTTATTGACCAAAATGTTTTCATAACTTAACACTTGTTCAAATTGCCACAATAAAATATCAAAAACATAATCATCTCAATAATAAAATCCTATTGATACTTTTTATTATTCTGTAATTAACACATATTAATGATTATTATAAAGATATTTATTATACTTAACTTATTTATTTAAAATTTGTTATAACAAATAAAAAATAGGAAGATACAGGAACTATTCTCAAATAAAAGGCACTTTACTAAAACTGTTTTATTATTTCAAGTACTTTTTTAACGTCACTTACTTCCCCAATTACTCTTTTCATTCGACCTTGACAGGTGATCTCCAATGTTGGCGTAACAATAATCCTTTTTTCAATTGCAATTTTCGGATTATTCAAAAGCACGACAACATCATAGTTATACGAATTTTGCATGTGTTCTTCCAAACCAAGCTTAAGTCTTTCCGCTATCGTATTGTTTCTGTCAGAATCATCACACAAAAAAAGTTTTAATAAATATTTTTTCCCCATCCTACAAAATCCCTCATGATAAGAAATAAGACATTTTTCCCGGAAAAACGTCTTTAATATACTTGCGGTCCCTCGATAACACCTCGCGTAATTAACAGAATCATGTCGCTATCCAACGGTTTATCGGTTATTTCATATTTAATTCCAGCTTTCGTAAGCTTTTGTAATTTTGAGAAAAATTCTTCATGAAAAGCAGTCACAACGTATACCGGGGTGTCCTTATCTTTTTCTCTTATTTTTTTCAACGTTTCGACACCGTCCATCCCGGGCATTTTTAAATCGAGAAAGATGATGCCGTAGCGCTTGTTTTGCAGCATTTTTATCCCTTTCTCTCCCGATTCCGCCGTATCCACGCCGTACCCGGAATCTTCCAGAGCAAGAGTAAAAGATTTTCTCACGCTCTCTTCATCGTCAATCACCAAAATAGTATTTCTCATCATTGATCACCATTTCCTGATTTTTCAATTGGAAGTAAAATGTTAAATATGGTTCCCTCTCCTGGCCTGCTGCTGCATGTAATATCCCCTTTATGTTCTTTTACGATACCCTGAGAGATAGACAACCCAAGCCCGGTGCCTCGTCCTGCGGGTTTTAACGTAAAAAACGGATCGAATATTTTTTCCATGTGTTCCGGAGAAATACCCGATCCCGTATCCTGTATACTGATAAGAACACATCTTTCCTGCAAACGTACACTCACTGTTATTTCTTTCTTTTCGCTCTCTTTAACCGCATCCAGAGAATTGCCGATGATATTGCTGAACACCTGCTGCATTCTGTTCGGTTTGGCCCATATTTCAGGAAGTTCCCTTTCATAGTTGCGAATGATTTTAGCATTTTCATTATCAAAACGATAGGAAAATAACCGGACAACACGGTCAATAAGTTCCGTACAATTTACCTTCTTATACGCCTCATTGCTCGCATCCTCCGTACGGGAAAATGAAAGCAGGCTTTTAACAATGTCGATGCAGCGCTTTGTTTCCTTTTCAAGATCTTTCAGCACGGCATACCTTTTGTCCTCTTTATCAGCATACCTCAGACAATACTGAGCATAATTGAGAATCCCCATCATGGGGTTATTCAATTCATGGGCAACCCCCGCCGCCATAATTCCAAGAGCGCTCATTTTTTCAGAAAGGTAGAGTTGCTGTTCAGATTTCTTCACTTGTTCTTTCATCCGCTTATAACCGGTAATATCCGTCGCCACGCATATAGTACTGATTAAATTGTTATCTTTATCCCTCATTGGGGCTGCGCTTATCAGCGCCGGAATTAAATTGCCCTCTTTCGGCTTCAAATATGTCTCATAATTTTTAAATTCTGTGCTGTTGTCACGTTTTGTGAAATTAATTTCGCTCCCTCCGAGAACTACCGCAATCGGTTTGCCTTCCAAAACACTTTTCCCGTATCCAAGCAATTTTTGAGCAGCCTGATTAGACATTTCAATTATTCCGTCAGGGGAAATAACCAGCAGGCAATCCGCCATACAGTTAAAGATATTTTCAATAAACATCTTGGATTTCATTAATGCTTCGTTGTATTCCTGTAAATCATCCGCCATTTTATTAAATGAAACGGCAAGAGCGCCTATTTCATCCTTTGATAAAACAGGCATTCTTGCCTTCAAATCGCCTTTCCCGATGGCGCGGGCTTTTAAAGCAATTTTAAGTATCGGTTTGCTAATCCGGTTTGCCACCGCCACAGAGATGATTACAAAAATAAAACTGGTGAATACCATTATGTAAATCATCGTTTTCTTCAGCGAATAAACGGAATAAAATATTCTTTCCGGATCCTGATAAAGAACCAGATACCAGTCCGGTTGCGGCAGGTCTTTATAGTTTTTAAGATGGGTATACGCGGATAAAGAAAGCAGACCATGCTCCGTTTTCTCCAGCAAATACCCCTCTTTCCCTTCCCTCGCGTATTTTGCCGATTTCATCCCCAGTTTGACCATATTTGCGCTAAACATCTTATCCTTGGCATAACAGGATATAACAAGCCCCTCTTTATTTGTCAAATTTACATGATTTGCCTCATCCTGTGTTTTTCCCGCGATTTTCAAACCGGATATCTTTTTGTTTACCATTTCCCATTTCAATGCCGCGGAAAGAACACCGATTGTCTTTGACTGCATCGTCGTATCTTTTATCGGCACAGAAATAATCAGAGCATAGCCCCCCATCCTCGTATCATATTCTATATCGCGAATGCAGAATGCCCCTTTCCCTTCCATTGTCTGCCTGAATGAATTATCCGCAGAACAATCCTTTCCTATTAATGCAGCATCACTGGAAGCAATAATTTTCCCCTCATTGTTAAGACATGATATGAAATAATATTCATCGTAATTATTTGCTACATTCACAATATACCGCGATATGCGGCCATTCTTGTCATTGTTCACGACATTTTTCATGCTTCTGTCTTTTGCCCACCTTTGCATCTCCAGGCATTTCGAATAGAGATATTCGTTGATTCTCTGCATGGACAGTTGTGCATACTCCAGCGAACTTGCGCCGATTTGTTCGGTCAGAGTGCTGCGGCTATCCCGTATGGCAATAAATCCAAAGATAGCAACAGGAATTATCGAAAAACCTGCAAATATAAATACTAATTTATTCCGTATGTTCATTATTAATTAATAACACTCTACAAAAAAGAATTTGAAAAAGAGGGCATTTACCGTTCCCGGCTTCAACATACTATCTGATGCATCATAAAGAAGTACTATACATAATATTGATTCCAAAACCACATTAAATAGTTGCCAATCAAGAACATATTTGGGTATAATCCCACTTTTCAGGAGAATATTATGGGTAAAATAACCTTAGATTATAACAATGCCATCGCAGTCTTGCGTGATATATTCTGGATAGGTTTCTATGATCAGGAATCCTCCCTGCATTGTAATCCGTATTTGCTCATCGATGACGAAGACGTCGTATTGATTGATCCCGGCTCCATTCCTCATTTTCCCATTGTAATGCGCAAGATCATCGACACGATCAACCCCGCAGAAATTACGGCGATTGTTGCCAGCCATCAGGACCCCGACGTATGCGGCGGCCTCGCTGTGGTAGAAGACGTAATCGGCCGCAAAGACTTAAAAATTATCGCTCATTCAAACACCATACGCCTGATCCGGCATTACGGACTTAGTTCGGATTATTACGCGGTGGACAAAAATGACTACAAATATCTGTTGAAGAGCGGCAGGGTCTTAGAGTTTCTGTATACCCCTTACCTGCACTCGCCGGGGGCAATCGTTACGTATGACCATAAAACCCATTCCCTGTTTACTTCCGATATTTTTGGCGCTGTCTCGCAAAACTGGTCACTTTACGCAGAGGACAATTTTCTTGATGCGATGAGCGCTTTTCACCAACTCTATATGCCCGGCAACGACGTGCTCCGGAAATGTATGGAAAAATTTGAAAAATTAAATATCGCCCGCATTCTCCCCCAGCATGGTTCAATTCTTGAGGGAGAAAATATCCGGCTGGCCATAGATCATCTGAAAGCGCTGCCCTGCGGAAATGACCTTTTATAAAAACCTGATATGAAAAAAGAAGATGTTGTCGATTTCGGGAAGAAACATGTTGATGTGGTAAGGGTCACAAACCGTGATCTTCTGGAAAGAGCCCTTCAAATGCGTTGCTTGTCGTATCTGAGCAATATAAAGGCAGAATTGCTTACCGATACCATTTACTCAATGAAATTCAGCAAAATTGCCTTAAAAAAAATAGTATCCGAACACGAAGTTTCGGAAGAAAAGTTACGAGAATACAATCAGCAACTCGAAAAACTTGTGAAAGCAAGAACCGCAGAACTTACTCAATTGAATGAACAATTAAAACAAGACGTGGAAAAACGCAAGCAAATTGAAACCGAATTAAAAGAAGAACGGGTGAATCTGGAAAACACCGTTAAATTAAGAACAAAAGAACTGCGGGAAACCATAGGGCAACTGAAAGACGCCAACCTGCACCTTGCCGAAGCAAATCAGTCAAAATCACGTTTCCTTTCTTCAATGAGCCATGAACTCCGCACGCCGTTAAATGGCATACTGGGCTTTGCCGATTTATTATATAATAAGTTTTACGGAGACCTTAATGAGAAGCAGATGGAATACGTAAAACGCATCGCCGACAGCGGCAACCACTTGTTGTCGCTCATTAATGATCTGCTGGATATCGCGAAAATTGAGGCTGGCGCTGTAGAACTGCAACCGGAGATGTTCGTATCTGCCGATTTTATCACTTTAATCACTTCCCTCATGGCCAGCCAATTCAAGAAAAAAAATATAACGCTGAACACCACGGTCGACACAACATTGCCAATACTATATGCCGATTTAACAAAATGTAAGCAAATAATGCTTAACCTGCTTTCCAACGCCCTTAAATATACGCCGCAAGGCGGCAGGGTTGATATTGCCGTAACCAAAGAGGGTAAATCGGCGGTCAGGATAGAAGTGAAAGACACGGGCATCGGCATAGAACCTGACGATATTGATAAGATATTTTCCGAGTTCTTTCAGGCAGACAGGGTAAGAGATGCGCAACTGGGCGGAACGGGAATAGGACTCGCATTGACGCGCAGATTGGTTCAGTTACACGGCGGGGAAATCGGAGTGACAAGTGAACCGGGCAAGGGCAGCGCTTTCTGGTTTACACTTCCCCTGAAGGAATTACCGTCAAATAAAACAAATATACAAAAGAGAAATGACGATACGACAACCACCACGCCGACAAACCATCGCATTCTTTTGGTTGAAGACAACGAAGACAACCTCACAATGATGCTCGATATGCTGAATATCCACAACCATAGAGTCATTGTCGCCAGAAACGGACAAGAAGCTATTGACATGGCAAAGGCATATAAACCCGAGATTATTTTTATGGATATCATGCTGCCAAAGATAGACGGCATAACGGCAACCAGACAACTACGGGCAATCGATGAGTTATCAAATATTCCTATTATTGCCCTGACAGCAAGCACCGGGGAAGAGGCCAGGAAAAAACACCTCGAAGCCGGTTGCAACGAACACCTTGCCAAACCCGTAAAAATAAAAGAACTCTTTACGGTTCTGCAGCGTTATCTGAACAATTAATGGCCCCCCCCTTTACATTTTTACACAATGACAGATATTCCTATCCATAAAACAATAGAAAAGGCATTGTCTTTCAGAAGAAACTATATTGATCATGCCCAAACCGATGTGTATCGCTTGGTAAATTCTTATGGCGATAATCTCCCGGATATAACAATAGATATATATGGGAAAACGGCTTTACTCCAATATTTTAAAACATATGAAGACCATAAGAAAAAGGAAATTTATGAAGCAGTGCAAAAAATATTAGCGCCCGAATTCCTCATAGAAAAGTCACGGTTAAAAGGAACCGACGTTATCACCCGCTTAATATCGGGGGAAAAAATCCCCGATGATTATATAGTATCTGAAAACGGAATACGGTTTTATACTTCCTTCAATGACGGAGGCGGCACAGGATTGTACCTGGACCAGCGGGAAAACAGGAAAAAGGTGCAGTCTTTTGCCCCCGGCAAAGAAGTATTGAATTGTTTTTGTTATACATCATCGTTTTCTGTCTATGCATGCGCCGGAGGCGCAAAAAGAACAACGAATATAGATTTATCAAGGAAAGCAATAGCATGGAGCAAAAAGAACTATTTGCTGAATCACATAGACATCGGCAATCATGATTTTATTACAGGAGACGTGTGGGAATATTTTAAAATATTCCAAAAAAAGGGAAGGGAATTCGATATGATAATTTTAGATCCCCCGAGCTTCTCAACCGGTAAATCCAGGACATTTACCGTTGAAAAAGATTTTCCCGAACTGGTGGGTATGGGGCTCACTATTCTGAGAGAAAACGGAATGCTCGTTTTTTCGACAAATATCGCCAAAATGAATATATCAAAAACATTTCAGCTCTTGCCAAAAATTAAACACCATACAAAAAAATTGTTTAAAATCATTGATGTTTCATCACAAGGATTTGATTTTCCCATCGATGGAATTCATTTAAATGAACCTTATTTAAAATTTATTATGTTCTCCTGTTAGCCGCTAATTGTAAACCGGGTAACGGCAAAAAAGCGACGATTGTTTATCCTTATGACATTTTATTTTTCTTTTTAATCTTATACATGGAATACACCGATACGCCCAATAATACGATTATTCCCGATAAACCAAGATATATTTTCTTATCATATCCTTTTTTCAGGTCCCGGAGAGTGAGGTCATGGCTGGGAGAGTACTTTTGCTGTTTAAAGTCTTCACGTTTTATGAACCCCAATGAACTTTCAGGAATTTCTTTTGTAAAAGTAGGCTTTTTTCTTATAGAGGGGATAGTAAAAAATACCAACCCGATTACTAAGGTTATACTAAAAACAATATACATTACTGTGTTATTTTTCTGTTTCATAAATAATTATTCTCCTGAGTTATATATTTAATTAAATTTTATAAATAAACCGGATGTTGTCAATAAAATAAGTATTAAAAAAATTATTGTCTTATTTCTTATAAACATCGTATATTTTATTCCATGTATACTGTTTTTCAATTTTTAATCAGAATGATTCCTGCAAAGGGAGGGTTAGTATGAATAGGCTATCCGGAATTATTGTTCTCATCATTTGTCTTGTATGTTTTGGCTGCAAGACTGTCTCTAAAACAAATATTATTGTCGACGAAGATGATTATTCACGCAGCATACATACTATTGCCGTGATGCATTTTGACGAACAATTAATCTCAGGAAAAGAGGTAGAAGGCACATTTATAAAAACCTATACCAATACAAATGCCGGAGAGATGCTCGCCACAATGATATCACGCGAACTGTCACAATTAGAAACATACAATGTCCTTTCCCGGGCAGATATTACTGATATCATAAATGAGAACTATGCCGATGAAAAAAACCTTGTCTCTCGCAGAGATTATGCCGGTTTGGGAAAACTTCTCGGTGTTGATTCCGTTGTCATTGGAAATATACTGACATTCAAACTGGCAAACAACCTTATTTACGAACGTGGCACAGTCTCCTTTATCGCGGAATGCATAGACACAAAGAACGGCAACGTCCTTTGGACTATTGAAGCAAACGAAAGCGCTGTTTACAAGGATGAAGTTGAACTGGCCGAAAAAGCAGTGAAAAATTCAATCGATAAATTAAGAAACGAACTGCAATAACCCGCCGTTGTCACAATCGGGAAATGTACAGCGGAGAAACACGTTACTCTATTTTTCAATGAACACGGAGGAATAAATAATCATGAAAAAAATATTTTTTCTCGCAATTCTTTTCACTTTCTCTGCTTCTTTGTGCCATGCCGAATCAGATTTGGACGGAGAATGGAAATTACGTTATAACGTATGCGTTTCCCTCTCCGGCCAGGAATTGTTTTGTGAAAAATCATCCTATGACATTACCATTTCCGATAGTGAATTTTTTTACAATGGCGAACGAATGGGAGGAGTCACAGAAAATGAAGAAGACAACAAGGTAACATTTACTTTTGATAATGATTATCTGAATTCGCTGATGGATGAAAAATTTCAAAGTTACGGATTGGATCTCTCTAAAGTAGATGCTGAATTGAATTTATACGGAAAACTCAAAGACGACAAAATCAGAGGAAAAGCGGAAGGCAAGGTGACATGGAACGCTAACGGAGTGGATTCGAAAGCCGATATTTCCGGCAAATTTAAGACAAAGAGAAAATAACAACAATTCCCCTCTGATGGGGAGCATTCCCGATTTTTTACAACTCATCGTTTATAGTATGCTTCCCTGCCTGCCGGCAGACAGGGACTCCGCTCAGCATGAAGAAACTGTCACCCTGAGCACATTCGCATGCTCAGGGTAAACTCTGTCGAAGGGTTGTGTTTCCGAGTAAAACTTATTTGTTTTGCTACACCACATATTTCGTTTTCTGTCATAATTTTATCATAACGGGAAACGCCGCCTTATGAAAAAAAATACCTATATTAAACGTGGCATACGAATAAAATTGCTTATCACCATGATAAGCCTGATTGTAGGTCTGCTGACCGTTTTAACCGTCGTTCAGATTTCCACACAAAAAGTAGTCCTGGAAAAGGAATTCGGACGCCGCATCGAACTGATGAAAAATAATCTTGTCGAAAAGGGAAAAATTTTGTCGGACAATCTTGCCCGACAAACGGAAAACAATATCGCATCGTATAACTTCTCCAATGCCGCCGAAATATTAAACAAAACCGTGCATGAGTACAATGAATTAAGCTACATCATCCTTATGGATTCTTCCTGTACGGTGTACACCCACACACTTCAACCGGAACTTCAGCAGGAAACACTCTCCGGAGAGGAAGACTTGTTTGCGGCAAACCAGCAGATTCCTGCCATTCATGAATTCTCAAAAAATGAGAATTCGTACATGGAAATCATTGTTCCGATAACCGTGAGCACCGAACAGTGGGGAACGCTCCGTCTTGGGTTTTCCCTGAATACCCTCAACAATGAAATATTAAATTCAAGAAATGAGATTCGAAAGAAAATAGAAGAAATGGTCATCAGGTCTGTCCTTACCTCCATTCTATTCGTGGCTATTGGCGTGATACTTGTCTATATGCTGTCAACCCGTCTCTCTCATCCTCTCATTAAACTCACAGAATCCGCCCGGTTATTAGCCAAAGGCAACTTTACCGCCGCTTCAAATCTGAAAATATCAGCAAAAGACGAAATCGGTATTCTTGCCGCGTCGTTTACCGAAATGTCAAATAATCTGAAAATCTCCTATGAAAAACTGGAAGAATACAGCCATACACTGCAACAAAAAGTAGAGGATAGAACGCGGGAACTGAAGGATGCCAATCAGAAACTGCAGGAACTCGATAAAGCAAAATCCGGTTTTTTATCCATTGTATCACACGAACTGAGAACACCGCTCACCTCCATCATCGGATTCACAAACATTATCAAAAAACGACTGGATACCGTTATATTCCCTCATATCGAAGCAAACACCGCCATCAAATCGCAGAAGGCAGTGCAACAAATAAAAGAAAACCTTAATATCATACTCACGGAAGGCGAGCGGCTCACAAATTTAATAAACGACGTGCTTGACCTTGCAAAAATAGAAGCGGGCAAAACCGAATGGCATATGAATACAACCTCAATAACGGAAGTCATTACGAAAGCCACGGCGGCAACCGCTTCTCTTACGGAACAAAAGGGACTTGCGCTAATAGTAGATATTGAAAAAAATATACCCGATTTTGTCGGCGACAAAAACAGGATTATTCAGGTCGTAATTAACCTCCTTTCGAACGCGATAAAATTTACCGACGAAGGCTCCATTTCATGCAACGCAAGACAATCCGATAATAACATCCTGGTTGCCATCACGGACACAGGAATAGGCATTGAACATGAGAATCTTGAAAAAATCTTTGATACGTTCAAACAGGTAGGCGACACACTTACCAATAAACCGAGAGGCACAGGACTCGGCCTTCCGATATGCAAGCAAATCATCGAACATCATGGCGGCGCCATCTGGGCGGAAAGCGAACCTGGCAAAGGCTCCAGATTCTCGTTTACCATACCCCTGCATGGCAATGGATAAATAGCAAAACACATTTTACCGTTAACGGAACGAACCGGCGCTGACCATTCAGGACATAACGATCGCAAGAGAATATGAAAATGGGGATTTGCATTTTTCTCATGTATTTTGTCTATACAACGCTTCTCTGTTTTTGATGGAATGATCGTAAAATTTGCGCAGAGATAGGAACCAAAATAAAGAATTATGTGTTTTAAGTAGCGATTTATTGATTGAATAATCTTTGTTGCATTATCTTATGAAGGTATATTCCATACCATTTCCAATCTTAATATTCGTATGTCTAAGTAATGTTTTGCTTGCAGAAAGTTCCGATGATGCAAACAAATATTATTTAGCGGCTTACAATCTTTATAGATATGGCAAGATAGATCAATCCATGGAACTTCTGAAAAAGACACTAGAGATCGATCCTGACCATGTTGAAGCATATTTTGGTCTGGGAAGTATTTATTTCAGACAGAATATGTATGAGGACGCGGCCAGAGAGTTTAACAGGGTTATTCGTATTAAACCGGAATACACACAGGCATACGAACGGCTTTGGCTGATCTACAAAAAGATGGGACTGAACGATAAGGCTGATGAGGCTCTTCAAAAGTTTAAAGAAACATTGATAAAACGTGCGCAAGCATTGTCTGTACAATCGCCACAGGAAATAAAACCATCTGCCTCATCCCCACAAGAAGAAAAGGAAGGATCAAAACTACCGGCGGCAAAGGTGGATACATCTCAGCCTTCTGAAATAAAATCATCAGGTACTACTGCATCCACGACAAGATTAACGAAGTCTGCACCTTCGGAATCGGAAGAGGAGGAATCGAAAGAATATGTGGGCGAAAAGAAAGATATGCTTTCTGTTGTAAAACCCGTTAAATCAAAAATAAAGGAATCAACATCGCGGTCTGATAATGAACAAAGAAATTCTATTTTAGGAACAGGCCCACCCAGGACAAAATCAGTAGATACCACCATACAATCCTCAGAAATCGAATCAAATCCAAATCCCAGCAGAGAATACAAATCTCAGCAAACACAAACCGAACAGAATAATCAGTTTAAATCATTCAAGAATAAGATCTCTCGCGTCTTCTGCGAATTTGCAGAACTATTAAATAAGCCGTATATCGGCAAGTTTCTAAAAGGTTTCATCTGCTATATTATAACCATCCAAATCTGGCTGTGTGCAGCAGCTTCTTTATTCATATATTTGCGTAAAACAAATGACAAGAAATATTTAAAAAAATCCAATGTAACCACGAAAAGGTAAAAAAGTATTTATAACTTTGCTGAAAAGAAAGGAGAAATAGAAATGAGTTTAATAAATGTTACATTAATTGTTTACGTTATTGCGTCCGTTGCTTACATAACAAGAGAAATCTGGAGGTCTGCGGCCACAAAATGGATTTCTCTCGGAATATTCATGTTAGCATTTTGTCTTAATTTGGCCATGGTAATACAACGTTCTGTCGAAGCAGGACACCCTCCCTTTTCTAAGTTGTATGAATCGCTCGTATTTTACGCCTGTTCACGGCATTTGTGTACATAATATTCGAATTTATTTATGAATTTAGAGTTGTTGTCGCTATGGCGTCTGTTTTGTCCATGTTGATATTGCTCTATGCCACTCTCCAGGACGATGCCGTTCGACCAATTATGCCGGCATTAAAGGGGAGCATTCCCAATTTTTTGTAAATCAAAATAAAGCCGACCATAAAGGATCGGCGCTACCATGCAATATGTGTCGTAGCGCGGGTGGTTTATCCCCCGCACGGGCCGACCACAAGGGTTCGGCGCTACGTTTTTCAAAAAGCTAAAGTGTTACAAAGAAACGTGGTCTTTAATTACATGGTTTGCATATCTGGTCTATTTACATACACCGCTTATTTTGCCCAAGATGAACGTTAGTAAATCAAAAACTTCTGTTATCCTGGCTTTCTGGTTGTTTATTTCCTTTGGAATAGTAAATTTTACCTTTGCAGGCTTGAACTATCTGCCTTCCGCAGCAGACAGCGAACATATTTACGGATCAAAATAAGTTTGATAATGAAAGCCGATTTAATTAGGCCTTCGGCAATTTTTAACAGAGTTTGGTGGGAATCGCCCACCAAACGTAGAGACGCATTGCTATGCGTCTGTACAAGCAACGTGAGACGGTGGGCAATGCCCACCCTACAACGATTGAAATTCCTCATCATTAAAATATACCCGGCAGCCTTGTAAAATGTTTAATTGGCATTCCCATGTCTTGAAATGGTATGAATAGCCTCTGTTAAATAGAGTAATTGTTCAAGATTTAAGATCTCGCCCCTTATGTGCTCATCCAGTTGCATGGAGATAAGTATTTTTTTCAATTCGTTTCTTGAAACTCCCGGCAGTCGTAATTTTTCTATGCTGTTGAGCAGCGTTTTGCGTCGTGATGTAAATATGGCAAAAATGATTTTGGTGAAGAGCGGGTAATCTGTTATTTTTCCTGCAAATTTTGCCTTGTTAACAGACATTTTTACGATGGCGGAAGATACTTCCGGCCTTGGCCAGAAGACTTCCGGCGGCAATGTCTTCATGAGTTCCACTTCCGAAAACAATTGTGTAATTACGGAGAGAATACCGTATTCCCTTGAGCCTGGAGCTGCAGCCAAACGTTCCGTAATTTCCTTTTGTAACATCAATACCATGAGGCTGATTGGCAGATTGCTTTCCAGAAGGTTAATGATAACAGGGGTGCTGATATTATAGGGAAGATTGGAAACTACTTTAAAGACAGGATTATTATTTTTAACAAGCCAGTCGGTTATCATAGTAACGACTTCAGCATTGAGTTTGTGTTTCGACCGTAAAATGTCCGCATTAATGATGGTGATGTTTTTATATAGTTTAAGAATCTCTGAGGATAATTCAAAGAGTTTATTATCTATTTCGACGGTGAATACATGGCCTGCCCTTTCCGCCAGAAACCGTGTCAGGCTTCCTGTGCCCGTCCCGATTTCTAAAACTACATCATCTTTTTGCAAAGAAGCGATGGTGGCGATATAAGAAAGAATATTCTGGTCAATAAGGATGTGTTGTCCGTATTTTTTGTTGAGAACGATACCTTTCCTGGCAAATATTTTACGCAGGAAATCAGGCGTATGGGGGATGACAGTATTTTCTTCCAGGGGGTGAGTCCTCATTAAAAAATTCTTACGTGAAATATATTCTGCAATAGAAAATCAACATGCCGGCGGGTTGGAAAATCATTATTTATTTGTTTTTCCGCATTGCGCCATCATAATTGCCATTTTTATTGCTTCCTTCATTGAGTCAGGATTTGCAATGCCTTTTCCGGCAATATCGTAGGCGGTGCCATGATCTGGCGATGTCCTGATAAATGGAATGCCCAATGTGATATTTACCCCTGTTTCGAAGGCATGCAGTTTCAAAGGGATTGCTCCCTGGTCGTGATACATGGATATTACCAAATCGTACATGCCTTTTAATGCCTTGTAAAAAACGGTATCGGCAGAAACAGGGCCGTCACATAGTATTCCAAGGTTTTTTGCCTTTTTTACCGCAGGGGCTATGATTTTTTCTTCTTCATTTCCAAAAATTCCCTCTTCCCCGGCGTGGGGATTTACGCCGCAAACCGCAATCCTCGGTTTTTTAATAGTAAAGTATTTTTTCAGATAATTATTGCTTATGGTGATTGTTTCCAGGACGTTTTTTACCGTGATACTATGAGGAATTTCTTTCAGGGCAATATGAGTGGTTACAAAGGCAACCCTTAATGCTCCACCCACCATGAGCATTACAACGCGTTTCACCCCGGAAAGGTCGCACAATATTTCCGTATGGCCGGGATAATTATGGCCGGCCATGTGGATGGCTTCTTTGCAAATAGGCGCCGTAGCAAGGGCATTGATTTTATTCTGCAAGGCAAGATGAATCCCTTTCTTTATCCATTGAAAAGATAATTCTCCTCCTTCCTTTGTCGGCCCTCTTTTTTTTATGAGATCAGGATTAAAATATTCCGCGGAGAGCAATGACAGGGGTGATGCCACACCCTCTATATCCGAATCGCCGGAAATTGTTTTATACCGAAGGGGTATTTTTAAAGATTTTATTGTGTGTTCAAATACCTCCTGGTTTCCAATTATGAGATAGTTTGCCTCACGCTTTAAGGAGGCGGAAGCAACAGCCCGTGCTATTATTTCCGGCCCGATGCCGCAGGGATCTCCCATAGTGATGCCGATGAGTAATTTTGATTTTTTATTTATAGGCAAAGTATGTGTTCTCTTTATTATAAAAACCCTTGTTCAATCAGTTTATCCCGGGTAAGGGCGCTTTTTTTCCCTGAAAAAGTATTTTCCAACAATTTCTTTATCCATTTTCCCATCATGTCTATTTCAATATTTATTCTGTCTCCGGTTTTTTTATATCCTAACGTGGTTGAAGCAAGTGTGTGGGGGATGATGGCCACGGAGAAGGTGAGTTCTTTTATATCAAAAATTGTTAAGCTTATGCCGTCTATTGCTACGGAACCTTTTTCAATCATCATATCGGTGAACTTCTTTTCGGCTGAAAAAATTATGAGGCATTGATCGGCAGCTTGTTTCTTTTCTTTTATCGCGCCAATGCCATCCGCATGCCCTGTAACAAAATGACCTCCTAACCGGTCGCCAACCCTTAATGCCCGTTCAACATTCACCTTTTCCCGGCTGTGCAATGCCCCCAATGTAGTTTTTTTAAGTGTTTCACCTGAAACGTCAAAGCTCACCACATTGCCCCTGATGGTTTTTACGGTAAGGCATACGCCGTTTACGGAAATGCTTTCACCGATTGCAAGATTGCCGTAAAAATCCCCTAGCTCTAAAAATAATTCGGCTCCATGTGAAGATGTGGAGAGTTTATTTACCATAACCAGATGTTCTACAATTCCGGTAAACATAAAAACGTCTCGTTAAGAATAACAGAAAGTATGAAATAAATACCGTTTTAAAAACCTACGGCTTTTATTCTGTTGCAGTGGCTTCATTGCCGTGTATTTTCCCGATTATTGTCTTTCCTGCTGTTACCTTTTCGCCGACAGTTACCGTTGGTTCGAATCGAATGGTTTTCGGAACAAAGACTTCTACACGGGAGCCAAATTTTATCATGCCGAATCTTTCACCTTGCTGCAGAGATTCCCCTATTTTGCACGCGCACACAATACGTTTGGCAATCCTTCCGGCAATTTGTTTTATGGTAATTTTTCCCATATTTTCTGCAAGTGATAACCCTACCAGATTGCTTTCATTACTGCTGAAACATTCGTCATCCCTTGCGTCCAGAAATTTACCGGGGGTGTGTTTGATAAATTCCACCGTGCCACGTGCCGGCATGCGATTTACATGGACATTAACAACTGACATGAAAATACTTATTTTTATCGAATCACATTTCAGGTAATTTTCTTCAAATACAGGAACGATGTGTGTGACAACGCCATCGGCAGGAGCAATAATAAGTTCCTTTCCCAGCGGAGTCTTTCGTTCTGGATCCCGGAAAAAATTAAGCAGGAATAACAAGAAGAACACCGGAACCGGCATGATCCATGGGAAAAAAATGATAGAAAAGTAAATTCCAACGATACAGGGTATGCCGAAAAGCAACAATTCTCTGATGCCATATTTTGTTAATGTGATACGCATAGTATATTACAATTAAGAAATTTTATTTGCACTGTGCCTGGTAATTTAACAGACCCCCTGCGCAAAGGATATCTATCTCGCGTGACGATAACGTGTGCGTTACTTTGAATTCCTTGTTTTTTGTTATATTGCGGATAACGTGTACGCTTCCGGGTTTTAATTTACTCTTAATATTTGCCAATTCTAAACTATCTCCCTGGTCCAGAAGGGTATAATCTTTTTCATCTTTGAAGGTGAGCGGGAGTATGCCAAAATTGACAAGATTTGCCCGGTGTATGCGTGCAAAAGATTTTGTAATAACCGCTTTAACGCCCAGATACATCGGGGCAAGCGCCGCATGTTCCCTGCTTGATCCCTGCCCGTAATTTATTCCCCCGATCAAAAAACCTCCGCCTTTTTCCTTTGCCCGCTTTGCAAACTCTTTATCGACTTTTTCAAACACAAATTCGGAAATAGCGGGAATATTTGACCTTAACGGCAAAACCTTGGCTCCCGCCGGCATAATATGATCTGTGGTAATATTGTCTCCGGTTTTTAAAAGGACATCGCCTTTTAATGTATCCGGCATCGGTTCTTTTTTCGGTAAAGGTTTGATGTTAGGGCCTCTGATTATTGTCACCTGTTCCGGATTTTCAGAAGGGGGAATTATCATGGTGTCATCTATTAGAAAAGATTTCGGTTCTTTAATGGCAATAGGTGTCCCATAATCCCCGGGATCGCTGATCACACCTCTTATTGCGGTAATAACTGCAGTTTCCGGGCTTGCCAAATAGACTTTTGCGTCGTTCGTTCCGCTTCTTCCCTCAAAGTTTCTGTTAAATGTCCGGACGGAAATACCGCCGGAAGGCGGTGCCTGGCCCATTCCGATACAGGGACCGCAGGCAACATCCAGTAATCTGCCTCCCGCAGCGATGATATCTGACAATGCCCCGTTTTTCGTAATCATTTCAAGCACCTGCCGAGATCCCGGAGAGATGGTGAGGCTGACATCAGGATGAACCTTTTTTCCTTTCAACATTGCCGCTGCCATCATAAGATCGTGATACGATGAATTTGTGCAACTGCCTATGCAAACCTGATGCACCTTTGTTCCTTTGATTTCACTCACTTTGCATACATTATCCGGGCTGTGTGGCCGCGCCACCATCGGTTCCAGGGCAGAAAGATCAATTTCAACCACTTCGTCGTATTGCGCGGTTGCGCTGGCTTTTAAAGGTTGCCATGCTTCTTCACGACCCTGCATCTTTAAGTATTTTCTGGTTTGCGCATCGCTCGGAAAGATTGAGGTGAGCGCGCCGAGTTCCGCGCCCATATTGGTAATGGTAGAACGTTCCGTGACGGTAAGTGTTTTCACTCCTTCTCCGCCATATTCGAAGATTTTTCCCACGCCACCTTTCACGGTCAATCTTCTTAATAATTCAAGAATTATGTCTTTTGCCGTGACCCATGAGGATAGTGCGCCTGAGAGTTTTACTAATACAATTTCCGGCATGGAAAAATGAAACGGCCCTCCTGCCATTGCAATTGCCACATCAAGCCCCCCTGCTCCGATGGAAAGCATTCCAAGCCCGCCGCACGTAGGTGTATGGCTATCGGAACCCAGCAGCGTTCCTCCCGGCACGGCAAAACGTTCGAGGTGCACCTGATGACAAATGCCGTTTCCCGGTTTGGAAAAATATATGCCATATTTATTGGCGAAACTTTGTAAAAACAAATGGTCGTCGAAGTTCTCGAATCCGGTCTGCAGCATATTATGATCAACGTAACTGACGGAGAGTTTTGTTCTCACTTTCGGTATCCCCATAGCCTCAAATTGCAAGTAAGCCATTGTGCCTGTTGCGTCCTGCGTAAGGGTTTGATCAATTGAAATGGCAATTTCGGTTTTCGTTTTTAACCGACCGGAAACAAGGTGTGAACTTAAAATCTTTTGAACAATATTTTTTCCCATGTTTCTGCCTCCAAATTACCGCAAACAGCGGGTAAAAATAGTGATAATATTTTTGTATAAATAAAAGCGTTTCATATACAAAAAAAATCCCACCATATAAGGGTGGGATTTTTTATTAAATTAATTTCAACAAATAGCAAACAAAAAACTATTAATGGTTTTCCGGTAATTTTACCAATCCATGACCTCCGAAAAGCAGCACATCTACTTCCTGAGGAATGGATACTTTATTAAAATTGTGCGATTTGTTAGGTCCGTGACACGTCTGGCATTTTACCAGATCGTTGGTGATTAATCCCTGGCTGCGCATCTTTAGCACTTTTCCGAAAATGGAATTTTCACTTGTATCAAGCTGTGAATGTTCAGGGCCTCCAATGTGGCACTTTTCGCAAGCATCATATGCCTTTGCTTCCGCAGTTGAGAATTTATGGCTTCCATGACAGGCATTGCAGCTTCCTCCAACCCGGTCTTCATATTCCAATCCCATTTTATGGCAGTCTCTGCAACCTTCCATGGTGAGTTTTCTTGTGCTGATCACATCGTAGGTATTGTCAAATGCAACCGGATGTCCCTGCAAGTGGGCGCTTTCACGGAAATCAAGGAACTGCGCCTGGTGGCATTCACCGCATGTGGTCGCCGATACATGGCCATGTTTCTCAGCGATATGTCCATGATCATCGCCGTGACAACTGATACAGGTTACTCCTTTTTCTGCATGCGGGCTTCCTGTCCACTGCTTTACAACTTCAGGGGTTGCAATTTTATGGCACGCAAAACAATCGGTTTCTTTGTATTTACCATAGGGTTTTACCTTTTTCTCCGCGTAAAGTTCGTAAAGATCTCCGGGCATATGCGGATGAGCAACGCCCAGATGGCAATCGGTGCACATTAATTTTTCAAGAGCCCTACCATCCGTGCTATGTTTGTTGCTCTTTGAAACGAACTCTACGTGAGTTTTATCTTTCGTAAAACCTTCTGCGTGGCAACGCGCGCAATTGCCATTTATAGTTATTATACTGTCCTCGGCAATTTCAATGAGCGAACCGTCGGAAAACGCCTGGAACGAATGCATTAAAGAGTCATGTGTTCCGTCACTCAGCTTCGCGTGGGCGTACCCTTTAAGTCCGGGGCCTACGTGACAAGCATGGCAATGTTCAACGTGTTCATTATTGTGTTTGGATTCCAGAAATGATGTATAATGTATATCCATCTCATGGCAACTGGCGCAAAACTCGCTTTTTTCCGAATAATGGTATACTTTATTTACCGTAACAAGCAAAATAACAAGAACAATTATGGTGAAGAAGCCTACCAGTTTTTTTCTTCGCTGAATAAACTCTAACAACTGCTTCAACCGCTCCATAGATACCTCCTAAATATGTTTAATGAAATCTGCTGCTTTTATAAAAAATAATTAGCGCCTAAATGACGATAGTAATCATGACGAAGGTTGCTTAGCTTTATCAAGACCGCAACTAGTATTAGTGGGGGATACTACGCACTAAAAAACTCTGTAATTCATAACTAACATTTCGTTACAACATCAGATATAATAATGTGGAATTTACGGTGTTTATTAAAAAGGCTAGAATTTTCACCCCAAAGTAACCACCTTAATACACACAAAAATCTAAGGGATTCTACCACAAAGTATTTTTATGTTCAAGTCAATTTTTAATTAGTCTGAAACACACATTGCATAATAAAAATATACTAACATTTGAAGGGTATTCAGTGTATAAACAATTGCTGTATAATATCTTATTACTTTATAAATTCAATTATTAAAAAAAAGAGGTTGTGAATGGATACCATTGCAGACAAAATCAATTGCCCGAAATGCGGTTGCAGTTTTTATGTCGAAGAAGTTCTTTCCCGGAAATACGAGGAAGCCATGAATGCGCAATTGTCCAAAGAACGGATAGCGCTTGAAGGTGAATTTCAAAAAAAGAGGGAGGAACTTCGCTCAAGGGAAACAACGCTTGAAAAGCAGAAGGCCGAGCAGGAGACAATTATAAAGGCAAAATTGGCGGAAAAAGAAGATGAAATTGCCAGAAAACTCAAACTTCAGATACAGGAAGAAAACAAAAAAAAGTTTGATTCTGTCGTTGAAGAACTGAACGAACAGCGGAAGCTGAACCAGGCGTTAAAGGACAAAGAAATCGAACTTGCGAAATTACAAAGACGTTTTGATGAACGGGAAAAAGACTTTGAACTTGAGCTTCTGAAAAAAAGGTCGGAGTTTGAGAGAGAACTTGAAGTGAAAATAGGAAAGCGTGAGCAGGAGAGACATGAATTAAAAATTGCCGAAAAGGACAAGCAGCTCAACGATCTCAGAAAGCAGGTAGAGGAGATGAAACGAAAAGTGGAACAGGGGTCAATGCAACTGCAGGGTGAGGTTCAGGAGCTTGCTATAGAAGGAATATTAAAGGAGCTTTTTCCGGCAGATGAAATCAGAGAAGTGCCAAAGGGGAAAAAAGGGGCGGATTCGGTGCAGATTGTAAAAAATGCTGCTGGCGTTGAATGCGGCAAGATTATCTATGAAAGCAAAAGAACCAAGGCATTCAGCAGCAAGTGGATTGAAAAATTAAAAGCCGATCAACTTCAGGAGTCTGCTGACATCGCTGTTTTGGTAAGCGAGGTATTGCCCGATGTGAAGGAAAAAATCATGTACGAAGAAAATGTGTGGGTATGTGATTACTATTCTTTTAAAGGGTTAGCCCTTGCCCTTCGTGAAAGCCTGATTAAAATAACAGCAGTGTCGGAGACACAAAAAAATAAGGGCGATAAGATTGTCATGCTCTACGATTACCTTACCGGCAACGAGTTCAGGATGCAGCTTGAAGCAATTATTGGAGGATTTGCCGAGTTGAAAAATTCCATTGCAAGAGAAAAACTTGCAATGGAAAAATTATGGAAAGAAAGGGAAAAACAGCTTGATAAGGTGTTGTTGAACACAACGCACTTCTATGGAGCAATAAAGGGTATTGCGGGGAGCGCAATTCCTACTGTTCCCCTTCTTGAACTGCCTCCGACCGGCGAGACACCGGGCAATAGCAAAGGTGAAAATTCCTGAATGCATTTTTTTACCGGAAAAGAAATATTCTTAAAAACAATAATTCCGGGCAGAAAAGCAACAAGGATATATTTAGGAGAGGTATAATAAATACGCCAAAACTTAAATCAGCGCCGACTCCAAAGCGTAAAAACATCTTCAAACAGTAGCTGAAGAAACTTTTAAAAAGGACAAACGCATTAATATCAGAATATCAGACCGTGACATGGTATCCCTTCAAAAAAGAGACATTGAAAAAGGTATTCCATATCAAACCATGGTCTCCGGCATTCTTCACAAATATGTTGTTTCTGGCGGGCTGCACAATGTTATGGCACACATGTCACTTTCATCAGACGCAAAATATGTGTCACTGAATTAGATTGCTGTCAGGAGGAAACTCCTGACAGCACAAAAACTATATCGTTGGGCTCACTTCGCTTAACCCATCCTTATATGAAATAGCTTCATTTTTCTTTCTTCTCTCTGGCAAACAGACCGGAAGAAAAAATATTGCAAATTTTATAACTTTTGTTACAAGTATTGTATTGCAAGCAGTATTTGAAAGGCTTTTTCAGGAATTCGAATAAATTATCAGATTTTATTCCTGATAATATACAAAAAGGAATGATATACAGAAATTGTATACTAACTCGTTAGACGAATTTGACCGTATGCGTGGCGGATTTAGATAATTAGAAACGTATCCACAAATATGATAGGTTAATAAAAACTCAACTAGGAGAGTAAAAGAGATGAAAATAAAAGTTATACTAGAGCAAGGAGAAGATGGTTACTTTGTAGCATATTGTCCATCATTAAAAAGCTGTTGGAGTCAGGGACGGACAGAAGAAGAGGCATTAAAGAATATTCGGGAAGCAATCGAATTATATTTAGAACCTGATGAAAAGTTAATAGAAGACAGTAAGCATAAAGTTTATGAAGTGGCAATATGAGACTCCCGATATTATCAGGACGAGAGGTGTTGGCAGCATTAAAACGGATGGGATTTATTGAAATCCATCGGAAAGGCAGTCATGTGAAAATGAAGCACCCGGATGGTAGGAAGATAGTTTTTCCCTTTCATGACGAAGTTGATAGATATACCCTAAAAGGCGCTCTTAAAGATGCGGAGATTGATATTGAGGAGTTTATGAAGAATCTATAGGGTTAGTTTTTTATGAAGGGGTGATAGGTAAAAGTTTCTCCCCTAATAAGGTACAAGGATCACAAATAGAAAACGCCTAATCGTTGGATTGCGTGTTTAATGGAGAGCAGAGAGGAACGAAATGCAATAGTTCTTGAATTTCATTCAATACACAGTCTGCGTTGGGTTTCATTCCATTCTACCCAACCTTATGACTATTTTCCGCCCAAAAATGAGAAAGAGGGCGTAACAACAAAATACCTTTTGAAATCGGAAGCGTTCCCAATGTGATCTGAAATCCCTCTACGTAAAGATGTTTTCCTGATTATGAATACAACAATTAATTCCATCGGCAAACATGTTTGCTCCAAATCTTGCTTTTCATCCTCAGCAAATTTACCAATACTCACAACATACCGTCGGGTGCATTCCCGATTTTTTGTAACCGTTTATGGGATCGGTGTGGGTAGGGTGGATAAAGGCGCTGGTTTTTGCGCCGTATCCACCAACGATTATCGCATGAATGGTGGATTCGCTCCGCTTAATCCACCCTACAAGGCTTGCTTTTCATCCTCAGCAAATTTAATAATCCTCACAACATACCGTCTTGTTTATAAGGAGGGAAAGTGAGTATCAGAATTGTCAGATTGGGCCGCCCAAGGGAGGGGGGTGAAGGGCTTCGAATAGGCACGGTGAGACGTCCTCCCAGAGGCGTACGTAAGGAAGAGTATGCTTCGAAGAATATCTACGACGTCTGGTTTCCGAATCTTTCTCCCAGTGAAGCACTTCTAAAGGAGTCATCGCCAGCAAAGGACGAGAGAAACTGGCATATCTTCAAAAGAAAGTTTCTGGCCGAGATGAAGTCTTCCGAAGCAAGCAAGGATTTGGATTTGCTGGCCATGCTTTCCCATCAGACGAATTTTTCTATCGGGTGTTATTGCAAAGATGAGACGATGTGCCACAGGTCGATTTTAAGGGAATTACTGCTGAAAAGAGGAGCAGATGTCAGGTGATTATGACACAATGACAGGTAATGCCATGAAATAATCTTGTATTTAAATTCATTTATGCTTTAATATCTCCGCTTCAATTTCTTTCACTCTTTAACTGAGGGTCAATATTATGGAACAAAAATGTATTATATCTGCATTTTATAATGAATTTTTATCAACAGACCCGGAGTCATTAAAAAAGTCATTTGCCCGCCATTTGGAGAGTTCTTTGGCCAAGGACGCATATACTGCAACCAGGCTGGATTTATATACAAGCCTGGCTTATACCGTTCGTGACCACTTAATTGACCGCTGGATAGCCACTCAGCAAACGTATTATAATAATGATGTCAAGCGGGTATATTATCTTTCCCTCGAATTTCTCATCGGGAGGGTGCTTGGCAACAATCTTGTCAATCTGGATTTTCTCGATGAGTGCCATCGCGCTATGCATGAACTCGGTTATGATCTGGAAGAACTTGTTGAACTTGAATGGGATGCGGGACTTGGCAACGGCGGGCTCGGAAGACTTGCAGCCTGTTTTCTGGATTCCATGGCGTCTCTGGAACTTCCCGCGTATGGGTATGGCATTCGTTACGAATATGGAATTTTTTTACAGAAAATTATCGATGGTTATCAAATTGAAACTCCCGACAATTGGTTGCGACATGGCAATCCATGGGAAATTGAACGACCTGAACATCTCTATACCATCCAATTTCACGGATGGGTAAATCAATACTACGACGCCAACGGAATGCTGAAAAACGAATGGAAGGATACTCAAAATGTTATGGCAATGGCGTATGACACACCCATTCCCGGATACAAGAATAATACCGTTAATAACTTGCGCCTTTGGTCTGCAAAATCCACGAGAGAATTTGATTTGAGCTATTTCAATCAGGGAGATTATATCAAGGCCGTTGAAGACAAACAGAAAACGGAAACCATTTCAAAGGTGCTTTATCCCAATGACAATATTTACGAGGGGCAGGAGTTACGATTAAAGCAGCAATTTTTCTTTGTGTCCGCGACGTTGCAGGATGTAATCCGCCGTTATAAAAAAACACATACCACCTTTGATCATTTTGCCGATAAAGTAGCCATTCAATTAAACGACACCCATCCCTCTATTGCAATTCCCGAATTAATGAGGCTTCTTTTGGATATCGAGGGTTTGCCATGGGAAAAGTCGTGGGAGATTACCGTAAAAACATTTGGTTATACCAATCATACCATCCTGCCTGAAGCGCTGGAAAAGTGGACGATAAATATGTTAAGAAATGTGCTGCCGCGGCATTTGCAGATTATTTATGAAATAAATCATCGCTTTCTGGAAGAAGTTGCGCGAAGGTATCCGGGCGATGCCGAAAAATTGCGCCGCATGTCGCTGATTGAAGAAGACTACGGAAAAAGACTGCGCATGGCACATCTTGCCATTGTCGGCAGCCATTCGGTAAACGGCGTTGCCGAGCTGCACTCCGAAATTTTAAAATCTCATGTTTTCAAAGATTTCTACGAATTCTTTCCTGACAAATTCAACAACAAAACGAATGGCATTGTTCCGCGCCGATGGCTGAAAAAATGCAATCGTAGCCTTGCCAAACTGATTTCAAAACATATCGGCGACGGCTGGATCAGCAATCTGGATGAGTTGAAAAAACTTATCCCGCTGTCCGGGGATGAAAGTCTTCATGCGGAGTGGCAGGAAGTAAAGCGGGAAAACAAGGTGCGCCTTGCCAGATTCATTCAGCAAACACATGGGCCCGATATTGATGTAAATTCAATTTTTGACTGCCATATCAAGCGTATCCACGAATATAAGCGGCAATTGCTCAACATATTGCATGTAATCACTCTTTATAATCGTATAAAAAAGAATCCTTCCGGCAGCGTTGTTCCCAGGACAATCATATTCAGCGGCAAGGCAGCCCCCGGTTATTATATGGCGAAATTGATTATTAAACTTATCAATTCAATCGCCCAGATGATCAACACTGATTCCCGTATCTCCGGCAAACTCAAGGTGGTATTTCTGGCAAATTACAGCGTGTCTCTGGCGGAACTCATTATCCCCGCCACAGATATTTCCGAACAAATTTCCACCGCGGGAACCGAAGCATCAGGAACCGGAAACATGAAATTTGCCCTTAACGGCGCGCTGACAATCGGCACACTGGATGGCGCTAATGTTGAAATCAGGAACGAAGTAGGACCGGAAAATATTTTCATCTTCGGCCATACAGCCCAAGAAGTTGAAGAACTGAAACGAAGAGGATACCACCCTTTTGATTATTATCAGCAGAATCAGGAGCTTGTAGAGGTAATCAATATGATCGCCAGCGGATTCTTCTCCCCGTCGAATAAAGATTTGTTCAAACCTATCACCGATTCCTTACTGCATCACGATCAGTATCTGCTCTTTGCCGACTACGCCTCCTATATTCGCAGCCAGGAGCAAGCCGGACAGACTTATCAGAATCAGTACGAGTGGACAAAGAAAGCGATTCTTAATGTCGCCAACATGGGAAAGTTTTCCAGCGACAGGACAATTCAGGAATACGCAAAGGAAATATGGGATGTGAAACCGGTTCCCATAACATTAAAACAGGAATAAAACAATTTTCCCCTCATCCTGAATATTATGGCATCTTAAGCATTAAATATTATGGAATATTATTTGCCATAAATATGTGTTATACTTTGCAAAGCAATGTCATTAAGTTAAGTGGATTAAGGCATTGTATTTTACGCCGAATCCACCAATAATATGCACAGGAAAGGTGGATTCGCTGTCGCTTAATCCACCCTTTTGTCAGGGTTGCTTAACCCAACTTCGACATTGCTTTGCAAAGCTTATCCCTTCAGGATACGAAGACACTCGGAATATGTTTTCATACATAATAAATCATGCTACCAAATCACTATTCTAAAAATATTACTGATTCACTGGCAGAGTTGCTCGTTGTGGTATCTGTCACGGAAGAAACCTTCAGGGACAACATAACCAATGCTATTATTATTGATATCAACGCCGCCGGTTGCAATATGCTTGATTATTCAGAAAATGAACTCATAGGCCAGCGTTTTTCCTTCATTCTCAGCGAAAAGGACAATAAGCCGATTTTTGAAGAAACTATGTTCTATTCTTTGTTAAACAGCGGTCCGGTACAAAAGATTGAATCTTGTCTTCAAAGCAAAAACGGAACCCTCATACCTGTGCTGCTCTCCCTGTCGGTTATGAAAGACAATAATGACAAACCGACAAAATTATTATGCATTGCGCACGACATATCAATTCAAAAAGCAATCGAAGATGCCCTGCGGCGGAACCAGCATATTCTTTCCCGTGCGCAGGAAATTGCGCGCCTCGGCATATGGGACTGGGATATGGACTCCAACAAGTTCTCATGTAACAATGAAATGTACCGAATATTCGGATTTTCTGACAGGGCATTTCCGCCAAGCATTAAGAATTTTATTGCACATATTCACCCTGCCGACAAGATTTCTCTGCGAGGCATAATCAAAAACCTTCGCGGGTTAAACAAGCAATATCGCCATGAATTTCGCATTGTTCTGCCAAACAATGAAACGCGTATTATTTACAGCCACATAGAACGACAACAAAACAATGCCGGCAAGCATTCTCTGTTTATGGGAACCTTGCAGGATATTACGGAGCTTAGGAAAAAAGAAGATCAGCTCAAGATAGCAACTCAGGTTTTTCAAAGCGCAATTGAAGGGGTTGTGGTTACGAACTCTGATTCTATAATTCATTTTATCAATCCGGCATTTACCAAAATTACGGGCTACAGTCCCGAAGAAGTCATCGGGAAAAAGCCTAAAATTTTACGTTCCAACCACCATAAAGATTCTTTTTACAAAAAAATGTGGGACACATTAAAAAATAAGGGGCACTGGGAGGGTGAAATATGGAACAGACGGAAAAACGGCGAAGCATATCCGGAATGGCTCTCAATTAATGCCATTGCCGGTAATAATTGCAAAGACACAAAATATATCGGAGTTTTTCATGACATTACCACTATCAAACAAACGGAAGAAAAATTAAATTACCGGGAAAATTTCGACGCTTTGACCGGATTGCCAAACCGGTCATTATTTATGGATAGAATTAATCAGGCCATTGCAAAAAAACAGAGAACAAAAGAAAACCTTGCGATTCTTTTCTTAGACCTTGACCATTTTAAGAATATTAATGAGAGCCTTGGCCATGCGGAAGGCGATACCTTGTTGCTGAACGTGGCAAAACATTTTGCAGGCAATCTCCGCAAAGGAGACACTCTTACACGCTTCAGCGGCGACTCATTTATTTTTTTAATAGAAGATTTAACCAATGTAAAAACGGCAATATCCATGGCGGAACGTATATTAGAATCACTGCAAATTCCGTTCAACGTAAAAGAAAATGAACTCTACATTACTGCCAGTATCGGCATTGCTATATACCCTGATGACGGAGAAAAACCTGAAGAATTAATTAAAAATGCCGAATTGGCAATGAATCGCGCAAAAACAGACGGGCGCAACAGATATCAATTGTATACCTCTGCTATGTACAAAACCGCCGTCAAACGGCTTTCTATAGAGAAAAATATGCACAAAGCGTTAAAAAACGGCGAGTTTGTCGTTTTTTATCAGCCAAAAATATCTTCTGACAGTCTGAAAATTGTCGGTATGGAAGCCCTTTTACGGTGGGAGCGTCCCGGCAGCGGATTAATTTCTCCGACAGACTTTATTCCCGTATCGGAAGAAAACGGACTTATTGTGCCGATTGGAGAATGGGTTTTGCATGAGGCATGCAAACAAACCAAAGCGTGGCTTGATGCGGGATATTCATTAAGTGTGGCGGTAAATTTATCTCCGAAACAATTTCACGATAAGAATCTCATTCATGCAATAAGGAATGCCCTGGAAAAGAGCAAATTACCCCCTTCTTGTTTGGAACTGGAAATTACGGAAAGCGCCGTGATGAATGATGTAAGGATTGCTGTTTCTATATTAAAAGAGTTGCGGGAAATGGGAATAACTCTCTCTGTGGATGATTTTGGCACCGGCTATTCTTCATTGAATTCACTCAAAATATTTCCTATACAAAAATTGAAAATTGACCAATCATTTATCCGGGATATGGATAAAAACCCAAAGGATGCCTCTTTGGTTGACGCAATTGTCTCTATGGCAGGAAGGCTTGACCTGAAGGTAATTGCCGAAGGGGTGGAAACAAAAGAACATTTACGGTTTTTACAAAATTGCGGATGCAACGAGGTTCAGGGCTTTATATTCAGCCCGCCCATCCCTGCCGCAAAATTCTCACTTTTTTTAAAAGAACAATCGGTCTTCCTAAAATCTCCTGAATCGTTTGATTTCATGAATAACCGTATTATTGAATAACTCCCAGCCTGTTCAACCCGTCAAGAGCAGCAGTACGATAACATTCCGCAAGGGTAGGAAAGTTGAATACGTTATTGATAAAATAATCTATAGTTCCGTCATGGGCAATAACGCTTTGTCCGATATGAATTAACTCCGTAGCGCTGTCTCCGATGATATGCACCCCTAAAAGTTTTCGCGAATCACGATGAAAGAGAAGTTTCATAAAACCTTTCGTGTCGCCGGTAATTTGTCCGCGGGCAATTTCTTTGTAATATGATCTTCCTATTTCATAGGGAATCGACTCCGCTTTCAATTCTTCCTCTGTCTTTCCCACAAGTGAAATCTCAGGGATGGTATATATACCGTATGGCCATATTTTTGGCATTTGCGGCATTGCAACTTTAAAAGCATGACATACGGCACGCCGCCCCTGTTCCATTGAAGTGGACGCGAGACCCGGAAATCCGATAACATCTCCGGCAGCATAAATATGGCTGACATTTGTCTGATAATATTCATTGACCTTTATTTGGCCTGTGGAATCCGTTTCGATTCCCGTCGATTGCAAATTCAGCGCTTGAGTTTGTGCGCTTCTCCCCATCGTGTAAAGCAGCAAGTCTGTGGCAACGGTTTCTCCGTTCTGAAGTATTGTTTCTACCCTGTCGGATTTATTTACCGATATTCCGGCAATCTCTTCACCGAGGATAAACCGAACTCCATTTATTTTCAGATGATCGATGAGTTTACCGGTAATTTCAGTATCCACAAAACGAAAGAGTTCTTTGCGGCGTTCAAGAAGAACTACTTCTAAACCAAACACACTGAACATAGAAGCATATTCCATTCCGATAACCCCTCCGCCAACCACCAATATGCTATTGGGAATGACTTTCGTGGAAAGAATTGCGTCCGAATCACAAATAGTGAGATTGTTAAAAGGAATGTCGTTCGGCTTTCGGGGACGCGAGCCCACTGCTATCACAATAAAGGATGCGGAGAATAATTCCTCCGCACCGTCAGGCATTTTGACTTTCACGGTATGCGGTCCGGCAAACGAAGCCTCCCCATGAATTATTGCAACCTTATTCCGCTCTAACTGCTGTTTAAATACATCACTATCGATTGAGGAAACCTGACTCTTTCTTGCCATCAGATCCTGAAATGTAATATTTTTTTTCAGGGTGCAGCTGACATTCAAAAAAGAACGGAGACTGTAGCCATGCATATGATAAATAGCATCCTTCAGCGTTTTGCTTGGAAGCGTTCCGGTATTAACTCCCGCGCCTCCCAACACATTTTCTTTTTCAATAACGGCAACGCGTTTGTGAAGCTTTGCGCCTTGTATGGCCGCCTTTTGGCCGGCAGGCCCGCTCCCTATGACAATTAAATCGAACTCTCTCATTTTAATGCTCCTGTATTATTTTAAAAGTAATACAAATTCCTTAAATATTTCTTTATGAAAATGATCGATCATACTCTCTTTCATTACCGTGAGCGCTTCAAAAGGAGTTAACCCCGTCTTGTATGACCGTTGGGCAGTCAATGCGTCGTACACGTCCGCTATGCAGCAGATGCGGCCAAATAAATGAATCTCATCTCCTTTAAGCCGCCGTGGGTAACCGGCGCCGTTTTCCCTCTCATGATGCTGCATTACAATAATCTTGCAATCTTCGGTCAACTGATTTGCATCTTCCAATAACTTGTATCCCTGATAAGGATGCGTGCGCATAATGCCCATTTCGTCTTTTGTCAATTTGCCCGGTTTGTTAATTATGGCGGAGTCTATCTTTACTTTGCCAAGATCGTGAAGAAAAAATCCCGCGCCCAATTCGCGCATCTGTTTTTCATCATAATTTTTCACCAGCACTTTAGAAAGCATAACCGATAAAATCCCAACGTTTACCGAATGCGTATAGGTATAAAAATCATGTGAAGTTATCTTCAGAAGATGCGAGGCTGTTTTATTTTCAGAAAGAATTACATCTACTACCTCGCAGAGATAACCTTTCACCGTTTCTATATTTTTAATTGTCGGATTGTCAATCAGTTTATGCATAATTTCCAGTGAAAAGTCATACACAGCGTGTGCCTTTTCCTGTGGTGAAAGTGATTTGTCATGTATCGCATCCCGTAATTCTTCAGAAACAAATTTATCCGGATTCCAGTTTTCCGGAACAGGCAAATTGACGTCTCCGTGACTGATAGAATCAATGCCTTCCGTAACGGGCGTTTCTTTTTCAGAAGCATCGGGGGTTTCCCCTTTCCTGATTGATTGAGAGTCTGTATCTCTCTGTTCTCCTCCGGCAATATCTTCGCCGGCTGCATCTCCTTTTGATGTGTCAATAACCACTTCAGTGACACATGACTTTATTTTCTCAATGTGTTCCTGTGTTTTAATCAAAAACTCACGCCTAAAAAAAGGGTGATCCATCCACGATGTGGGAATTATTACATACATCCCTATTTTCAAGTCGCGCGACTTTATTTTTTGCTGCATTTATTACTTCTCCTGTCAATTGTTGCCGAAATATTGCATAACAGAACGATGTATAGCTTCAGCAATCTTTTTCCTGGTGTCATTATTTGTTAAAAATTTTTCTTCGTGCGGATTAATAATTGTGCCGCATTCAATGACAACCGCAGGGTTTTTCACATTGTATAATACGTAAAGCCCCATGGGAGGAATCCTGTTATAAATGCCCCTTTTCCGGTCAACACATTGCATATTTTCAATATTGGCATGGTAAAGATTGGGGGTGAAGCCATGTTTCAATAATTCATCAGCAACCATTTGTGCAAATGCCTTGCTCCGCTCAGGGCAGCAATTTTGCTCCGAATAATGAAGGGAAAACCCCTGTATCTCATTCCAGAGAATACTGTTCTCTCCTTCATTCATAGCTTTTTTTATATCGCTTTCCTGAGCAGAATCGTGATGAATCTCCAGATAAAGATCAGGAACGATAGTATTCGCATATTCCACGCGTTCCTTTAGTCCGATATTACCGGCTGCCTTAAGGACGTAATACTGTATGTCATTTTTGCGGAAGGATTCATCCTCAAAATATTGCACAATGTCATCGTTAAACTCATATTCCCATTTGCCGGAAAACGACTTCGCGCCCTTATGATCGATTTTTGATGCCGGCTCTTTCACGTGTCCGGAACAAATAAATACGGTATTTACAGATTCCATAGTTTCCGCTCCACACTGCGTTGGGAAATAAATTTGAAAAACACCTGTAAGAATGAATAGAAAAAGCGTCCGGACACAATCAACAAACGCACTGTGAACTACAAATACGCTATGATAATATTTCTTCCCCTGATTCATTTTGCTTTTGTCTGATGATATTAACCAAACTCCCCCTTATAATCATTTCAATTTGTCTGTCACTCAGGGTATGCAGCGTATCACAAATCGCCCCTTTTTTCCTGTTATACACCTTTACTTCTTTTCCCTTTTTTATGGCGCCGGGCACATCTGATATCACCAACTCATCACCCTGCTCAATCTTTTCCCAGTCTCCGGGATTTTGAAATGTCAAAGGCAATATCCCGAAGTTACATAAATTCTGCCAGTGGATGCGCGCAAAACTTTTTGCAATAATCACCCGCACACCTAAATATCTTGGGGCAATAACGGCATGTTCCCGGCTTGAACCTTGTCCGTAATTCTCTCCGCCTATAATAAAATAACACGTATTCCGGTTTTTAACGGCTCTCTCATACAATGTAGTGTCGACCGGACTAAAGGTAAATTTGCTGATCTCGGGAATATTACTTCTGTAGGGAAGCGCCTTTGCGCCGGCCGGCATTATTTCATCGGTAGAGATATCATCACCCACCTTGAGAAGCGCTATTCCTTCCAATTTTTCAGGAAGGGAGTCAAACGTTGGCAAAGGTTTAATATTCGGCCCTGTTTCAAGAACTACGTGTTCCGGTTCCCTGGCGGGCGGCACAAACATTTTGGTATTAATAAGCACAACACGCGGTTCGTTAAAACGCGGGTATTCCGTTTTCAGGGTACGGGGATCGGTAATAACGCCTGTTAATGCCGAAGCAGCGGCAGTTTCAGGGCTGCAAAGATATATCAGATCTTCCTTCGTGCCGGAACGGCCGGGAAAATTTCTTGGCACCGTTCTCAGGCTTATGCATCCCGTTGCCGGAGCCTGTCCCATACCTATGCATCCGTTGCACCCGGCCTGATGCAACCTTGCGCCCGCATGGATAAGTTTTTCCAGCAATTCAAAGGAAATAAGATTTTCCAGCACCTGGCGTGTCGATGGATTAATATCGAAGGAAACACGGTCATGAACCTGCTTTCCTCCCACTATCAATGCCGCTATGGCAAAATCACGAAGGCCGGGATTTGCGGAAGAACCAATGTATGACTGACAAATTTCCCTTCCCGCAACCTCTCTTACCGGAACAACATTGCCGGGACTACTCGGACATGCAATAAGGGGCTCAAGTTCTGATAGATTAATCTCTTCATATTCATCATATTCACATTCTTCATCTGCCGTTAGTTTCACCCATGCGCCATCTCTCCCCTGCGCCTTTAAAAACAATTTTACCATTTCATCAGAGGGAAATACGGTTGTAGTAGCGCCTAACTCCGCTCCCATATTGGCAATAACAAGACGGTCCATTGCCGTAAGACACTCCAGCCCCGGCCCGTAATATTCGATGATCTTTCCAATACCTCCATCTACATCATGCCTGCGGAGCATTTCAAGGATCACATCTTTTGCACTCACCCAATCCGGCAGTTTGCCGGTCAGTTTCACACCCCAAACCTTTGGCATTTTCAAATAAAACGGTTCACCCGCCATAGCCATGGCAACTTCAAGCCCGCCTGCCCCGAAGGCAAGCATTCCCAAAGCGCCGGCAGAAGGCGTATGGCTATCAGAACCAAGCAGTGATTTGCCCGGTATGCCAAAACGCTCCGCATGCACCGGATGGCTGATGCCGTTGCCCGGCCTGCTGTACCATATCCCGAATTTTTTACATGCACTGCGCAGGAATAAATGGTCGTCAGGATTCTTATTATCTTCCTGCACAAGATTATGATCTACGTATTGGACCGACAATTCCGTTTTAACACGGGAAAGCCCCATTGCTTCCAGCTCCAGCATCACCATAGTGCCCGTTGCGTCCTGCGTTAACGTTTGATCGATTTTTAATGATATTTCAGCGCCGTAGACAAGATTTCCCTCAAGAAGGTGTCTTTCCAGTAATTTTTGTGTAAGATTTTTTGCCATAGTATGTGCCTCCTCTTTAAATCAATATTTCCCCAAATTCCGCAATACGGAGAAGCCCTGCATCGCTATCAGGCAGATAAGCATTCATGATACTCCTCATATTTTCTCCGGACAATTTTTGACCATATTTCATGATACATGAGGGAATCACAGGCAAATGTTTTTATATGATATTTGATTTGTCATATTAAATTGTTTGATTTAGAATAATAGCTAACGGCTTTAAGATATTAATGTATCTGGTTTAGTTTACCCATAAATGATATTTTTTGCATAAAAATATTTAGAATAATAGAGTATTTATTTTATCCATAGTGATAAAGAATAGGACTTAACTGTATTTTATTGGTCTTTTTTATAAGGAGATAGTGTATGGCGAAGGACTTAATGAAATGGACTAGTGTATCATCTTTACAGAACGAGATAAACCGCATGTTTGACCAGTTTTTCAGGGGATGGGATTTTTCAGGGTTCGGCACGGAAGCCGGAACATGGGCGCCCAGCATTGATCTTGCCGAGACCGATGATAATGTTGTTGTAAAAGTTGAAATACCGGGAATAGACCCAAAAGAGGTTGACATCTCCATACAAGACAATAATTTGATCATTAAGGGCGAAAAAAAAGAAGAAAAAGAAGAAAAGGGAAAGAATTATTACCGTATGGAAAGGAGCTATGGCAAGTTCTCCCGTTCTATCGACCTCCCTTCTTCTGTAGATGTAAATAAAGTAAAAGCGGAATGTAAAAACGGCGTGCTGGAAATCACACTTCCGAAAAAGGAAGAAGTAAAACCAAAACAGATTTCGGTAAAGGTCAGCTAACGCACATCGAATTGACACAAATTAAAAAAGGGCAGTCAATTCCGGAGAATCCGGGACCTGCCCTTTTTAATTCCTTTCGCCTGATTGAATATTGACTCAGAAAATCGCTGGTACGGTTACGAAATATGGCAATATGTAACACTTTAGTTTTTTGAAAAATTGCCCATGTCTTAACCCCATGCTTCAGCATGGGGTTAAGGGGAGAAATAATCATGGGCTTCAGCCCTGAGGTAAAGTTTGCCCAATATCTTTTACTGTACCAGAAGGTCATGGCTAAAGCCCCTGTCTGCCGACAGGCAAGGGTGTATTTATTGTAGATATCTCCGCACTAAAGTGCAGAGTTAATGGAGGTGAAATTTGCTCCGTGCTCCAATATTAGAGGTGCCTTATAAAATAAGGGAAATCGAAGTCTTTTTCAAAAAGCTAAAGTGTTACGACAATATTTATTCCGCAAACAGGTAATGAACCTATATTCGGACACTATTGAAATAACACCAGCAGGCTGTAAAAGAAGGGTTTTGTCTCAACAATTGTTCATAAGTTTGAGCCGTGCCATGTTGAGCGCTGTGTTTGCGGAAAAAAGTTTGTTGGACATTCGTGTGCCGCGGAACTGGCATTTTTTTACTTCTATAAAATTACTTCCTGCAACTGCAATGTAGACAAGCCCTATGGGTTTTTGTTCGGAACCGCCTCCCGGACCGGCAATGCCGGTAATTCCAATGCCGATGTTTGCCCCCGATATCTTCCTGATTCCCTTTGCCATTGCTTCCGCCACTTGCGCGCTCACTGCTCCATGCGTGGTGATATCGGCTTCCGGCACGTGTAAAATATGTATCTTTGCTTCGTTGCTATAGGCAACGATTCCTTCCAGAAAATATTCGGATATGCCGGGGATATTGGTGAGTTTGTCTGAGACAAGCCCTCCGGTGCATGATTCTGCAACTGCAATCGTTGCGCTCTTTTCCTTTAGGAGTTCAAAAACGGCGTGTTCAAGGTTTGCGTCATCCGTTCCGAAAATTGCCTGTCCAAGCGCTTTCCTCAAAATTGTTTCTGCTGCATCCAGCGCCCGTAGGGCATCCTCTTTTATAAGGGAAGATGTTGCTACATTCACCGTAACAATGCCGTCATGAACCAATGTCATTATCTTTATTAATTTTTTATTGATATCACATTCCTTAATTACTGTATTTATTTTATATTCAGGCAACCCAAATGTGTGAAATTGTCTAGTTACGATAGAATATTCTTCTGCCGGATGCTGAGTCTTGTATAATGTCAAATAGGAGTTAAGCATTTGATACATTTCTCCGGGAACGCCGGGAAGGCATACAATAGTTGTATGATTGTGGATAATGGCAAACCCTATTGCAGTTCCATGTTCGTTGGGGATAATAAGCGCGCCGGAGGGAATGGATTTTAATTTCATAGCCCCTTCGTACAGTGTATCAGCACATTGAGGTCTATTTGTATATGAATCACTGCTAAGTATGAGCGGCATGTTAAAGAGACGCGATACAGTCTCACGCGTAATGTCATTTTCTGTAGGGCCGAGGCCTCCGGTTGTAATAATCAGTTGCGCGCGTTCTTTTGCGATAGTGAGCGCGGATGTTAGCAATTCGGCGTCATCGCGAACGGAGGTGGTAAAAAGGACATGGATCCCGTTTTTTGTTAACATCCCTGCGATATACCGGGAATTCGTATCGACTATGTGACCGAGAACAATTTCCGTGCCTATGGTAATAATTTCCGCAGTAGTCATTTAACGCCTTTACGTAAATAAATGGTAAACAGAGTAAACGGTGGGCATTCCCCGCCAAACGTAGAGACGCATAGCATGCGTCTCTACATGCACCGTGAGACTACAAACATTGAAATTTCTAACTATTGAATTAATATGGTATTTTAATTAGGTTGGGTTTTAAAAGACAAAACCCAACGACGTTCAACCCACCCCTAACCCCTCCCAGGAGGGGAATTAAAAGTCCCCTCTCGGGAGGGGATTTAGGGGTGGGTTAACGGCACATTAAAATTCCTGTACATTTACTTAACATCTGCCGGTTTCGGGATGGCATATAAATTTCTCTTTTCATCTTTTGCGAATGCTAAAAAGAATAAATGAGAGTTCAGAAATGCCGTGCTCCACGACATGAAATCAAAATATAAATTATCTATACCACATTTTTTAATATCATAGACACGCAACACCTGCAAACTTTCATCCATGTAAATCATATTGGAGAACAACCCCAGCGATGCCGATATAGAATTCGGGTTTTCTTTTGCAAAATAGAGAGATTTTAAGACTACTTCTATTTCCTTTCTCCCTCCTTCGAGACACTCCTCCGCGAATTTTGCCTCATCGCCGGAAATATTATTCCCACCAATTGTCATTTCATAAAGAATCCTTTTTGTTTCCAGCATTATATCTTCCAGTTGTTGTGCCAAAAGAAAGAACTCCTCGTATGTTAGAGGTTTTTTTCTATCATACCAGTATGACGGATTTTTGAAGGGAAATGTTTCTGTTTCCTTTTCTTCCGGTAAGGCAACAGAGGCATATAAAAACAGCAGAACAACCAATATTACACCTATTACACTCTTTTTATTTTTCATCGTCATTCCGTTAAATTTTATTTTCTGTGTGTTCTTTATGAAAATGTTGATAAACATCGTTTGCCTGTTTTTCCGGCAATTTGCCGATTTCCTTTAATTGTCGTAGTGTGGCGTTTCTGATGCCTTCTATGCTTCCAAAGCACTTTATCAGCGCCTTTTTCCTGATAATGCCAATGCCGGGGATTTCATCAAGGGGCGATCGGTAGTATTCTTTATCGCGAAGTTTTCTGTGATATGTAATGGCAAACCGGTGCGCTTCATCGCGGATTTTGGCAAGGAACAGGTGGATGGGGGATGAAGGCGGAAGGAGTATCGGATCCGGTATGTGGGGTGCATGTACCTGTTCTCCCTGTTTTTCTCCCGAAATTCCCTTTTTCCCTCTGTCTTTTGACAATGCGATAAGATCTACATTGCTTATTGCGAGTTCTTCAAAGACCTTGAGCGCGACTCCCAGTTGCCCCTTTCCGCCGTCTACCATAACGAGGTCGGGCAAATCTCCCTCTTCAACGGCTTTTTTGTATCTTCGTAACAATACCTCATGCATCATCGCATAATCGTCGATGTGTCCCACGGTTTTTATTCTGAAACGTTTGTAGTTTGATTTATCCGTTTTTCCGCCTTCAAACGTCACCATTGATCCTACCGCCTGTTTGCCAAAGATATTGGAGATATCAAAGCACTCGATGCGTTCAGGCAGATTTTTCAGGCCGATGGTATTTTTCAGCGCCTGCAAAGTATGTGCATAATTATTATCAGATGTCTGCGAGACCTTGTAAGCGTTCATCGCGTTTTTTTGCGCCATCTCGATAAGCCGCAATTTATCGCCGCGCTGCGGACATAACACGGAAACCTTCTTTCCTTTTCTTTCCGTAAGCCACTCTTCAAGCAAAGAGGCATCGGGAGAATTCACCGGAATAATGACCTCAGAAGGTATAAACCGGGTTTGACTGTAAAATTGATTTAAAAATGACCGGAATACCTCTTCGAGGGTAGTATGGTTCATTGCCAGCCGGTAGGATGCAACGTCTTCCATATTGCCTGAGCGAATAAACATTACTTCAATATATATTTCATCATTCATAATATAATAGCCAAAGATGTCCCGGTCAACAAACGTCAGAGAATTGATCCTCTGTTTCTCAACCGTTTCTTCGATGGATCGTATCCGGTCCCGCAGTTTTGCCGCCTTTTCGTACCGCAGGTGTTCCGATTCCTCATACATTTGATTCCTGAGGATATCGAGAAGGTCTTCCTGCTTGCCTTTCAGAATAAGGATTACCTGTTCTGTCAGCGATTTGTACGATGCTTCGTCGATAAGATCGCAGCAAGGCCCCAGGCACTTATGGATTTGATAATACAGACAGGGCTTTGTCCTGTTTTTAAAGGCAGTATCCTTGCATTTTCTGATAGGTATCGTATCGTTGATGTATCGCAACGTTTCTCTGACGGCGCTTGCCGATGCATAGGGGCCGAAGTACATTGAGCCGTCATCTTCTATCTGACGAACAACCTTTGGATACGGGAATCTTTTTTTAATTTCCAGCTTGATACTGAGGAAATTTTTGTCGTCACGTAAATTAATATTAAATCTGGGTTTGAATTGTTTTATAAAATTATTTTCAAGGATAAGGGCTTCTTTCTCCGTCTCCGTGAGCACAAAGTCGATATCTGCCACGCGCCTTACCAGAAATTCCGTGTAAAGCCTGCCGTCAGTTCCTTTCTGGAAATAACTTTTGACGCGGTTTTTGAGATTTTTTGCCTTGCCGACATAGATTACCTTATGTTTCGCGTCTTTCATGAGGTAAACACCGGGAGATACCGGCAGGTTTTTTAATTTAAGAGATAAGTTCATATCATATTTTATATCACCGGCAGTGCGTTTTGTAAATATCTTTGACAATTAACAGCATCAATGCTATAGTTTACAATCCATGCCGTAATATGCCGGAACTGGCACACACAGGGGAAGTTATGATTCGTACTATTGTATTTTATATTGATAACTTTTATAACGGATACCACGAAAGCATACCATGAATATGAACGATCGATCAAAATTATTGACAGAACAGCGAAATCCCAATTCAATGGATATCGACAAGAAATCAACCTTGGATATCCTGGATATTATTAACGCAGAGGACGCAAAGGTATTTGCCGCCGTATATAAAGAGCGGGAAAATATTGCAAAGGCGGTAGATCTGATAGTAGACGTGATTATGAAGGCGAAAGGTCGTTTATTTTACATTGGCGCCGGCACAAGCGGCAGGCTTGGCATACTGGATGCCTCAGAGTGTCCGCCGACGTTCAGCACCGATCCCAATATGATTATAGGGATCATCGCCGGGGGAGAAAAAGCCGTGTTTCAATCTGTGGAAGGGGCAGAAGATTTCCCGGAAAACGGCGCAAAGGATATTCAGCAAAAAGGGGTGAACCATCGTGATATCGTTGTTGGTATTTCTACCGGCGGCACGACTCCGTATGTCACGGGGGCATTATTCGAAGCAAAAAAGCGGAATGCAAAAACGGTATTTATCTGCTGTAATCCTGAGACGACGCCAAATTTCGATATTGATGTCATTATCAGGCCGATTGTCGGCCCCGAGGTAATAACCGGTTCTACCCGTATGAAGGCGGGCACCGCGACAAAGCTTGTGTTAAACATGCTGACAACCACCGCAATGATCAAATTCGGCAAGGTTTATGAAAACCTTATGGTCGACTTAAAGGCAATGAACGTGAAACTTACTGACCGTGCCGAGCGTATTATTATGACATCCACAGGCATTGGGCGTGATGAAGCAAAAAAGCTTTTACAGGCGGCGTATGGCAATGCAAAAGCTGCCATAGTCATGCAGAAACTGGGGGTTGATTTCCCGGAAGCGAAGAAACGTCTTGACGCGAACAACGGATTTGTAAGGGCGGTTCTGAAGGAATAAGCGCATTCAGACATTCGATAATAATATAGCAAAACAAATATGGTTTTCGAAACATCAAACAGAGTCTTCCTTTTACAAATAGAAATACCCTTCGACTCCGCTCAGGGTGACAATAAAAGTCATCTATGAAAAACATGTCATGCTGAGCGGAGTCGAAGCATATTATAGTATAAAACTTTCGAAAACCAGATGCTTTTAACTATAACGACAAACTCACCTGCTGCAATGGAGCGCAGGTTAGGTATTTTTATTTTTTAATTTACGCTGAAACTCCATTGCTTTATTGCTTATTTCCTTTCCAGTCAGTCCTTCAAAAAGATGTTCTCTCCATTTTGTGTAATCAAATCTCTCTCTTTGAATGAGAGCGACAAATTTTTTCAGTTTCAACTATTCCAAGGTGATGATTCAATATTTCAAAACCTAATATTTTTATTTCAGAATCAGTTCTCATTATTACGCCTCCCACTCGCTTATTAAATTTATAGGATTTATTACTTTTATCTGTGAAATTTCTGTGCTTTTCTTCAGAATGCCTTTGTCTACCGTTAAAAAAAACTCGTAACACTTCAGCTTTTTGAAAAAGACATAGGTTTCCCTTATTTTATAAGGTGCCTCTAATATTGGAGCATGGAGCACATTTCACCTCCATTAACTCCGCACTTTAGTGCGGAGATATCCACAATAAATACACCGGCTTTGGTAGAGACAGGTTTGAAACCTGTCTCTACAACCTGGTACAGTGAAAGATATTGGGCTAACTATACTTCAGGGCTGAAGCCCATGATTATTTCTCCCCTTAACCCCATGCTGAAGCATGGGGTTAAGACAGGGGTAATTTTTCAAAAAAGTAAAGTGTTACAAAAACTCACATTTTAATGAAATAGCGCATGCAATATGTAAAGCATCGATAGGTCTCAAGCCTATAGAGGTTAATTTATCCATTTCCGACAGGATTTCCTCTGTTTCATTAACAAATGAGTCGGCCAAAACTTTCCATCTTTGAATCTCAATACGCCTTTCCAAAAAAGGATTGGCAGTGTTTTCAAAATCAAGAATGTAAGACCTACCTAAAGAAATATCACCTGATTTAATTTTCTCCTGGATATTCAATTTTGCTTCCGTTTCCAGTTGTATGATTAATAAAGATTGGTCATCAAACGGCCTGTTAAAACAACAATTATCAAGATATACTCTCATTTTTAAAATTGAATTACTGAGATGCATCTCGTTCAATGAAGACTATCCCTCCTTAGCCTTGCGGAAGCGGATTCGTCAATAAACCAATGTAATGCGCCGCTGGCTGAATTAAAATAAATAGACATGGAAAATGGAATGGGACACAACGCAAACTGTGTATGGAATTCATGAAAAAGTTGATTTTGACTTCTCTCTGCTTTCAAGTAAACAATGGATCAAGCCTGTCATAATTATGGTTAATCCTGTTCTTCAGTGTTTCTTCTTCAAAAAGAGACCTATTTTTTTATCTTCTACCGAAATGTGATCTAATAACCAATTACAGAGTCTCCATTGTATTTGCCGCAATAATTCCGGAGTGACTCCGTATTTTTCGAAGTCTTTTTCCAGTTCGGCGAAATCTTTTGTGAACAGGATATGTTCATCTTTGTGGTTTTTATACGATGAGTAGTTGTGTTTTATCATAATGCATTCTTCCGCATGGAAGTGATCAACCACATATCGTGAGAGATAATTTAATATTTTGGATACTTCTTCCTTGCCGGAACTCCCTTTCAATGCATCAAGCAGATTATTCACTCTTTTGAATATTTCCTTATGCTGTTCATCAATATCTTCAATATTTATTGCCAAATCATCATTCCATTGAAGCTTCATCTTTCAATCTCCGAATAAAACGAGGGTATTTCATTCAGTTTTGCAGGTTTTTGCGGCATTAAACGTAATACTATTTCTATAGCTTGTTAATCTTTCATCATGTTCCTGTCTGAATCGGGAGGGTTGATGACCCTTTCTGCACACAGTGGCAAATTCACACCATTGACAGCACGTTTTGTTTTCTATTGGCGGAAACAATCCCGTGCGAATAATAGTAAGAAATTCCTGCACGGTTGTCCAGAAAAGTTCTCTATTCTGCGTCCATTCACTATTGTTTATTGTATTTATTTGCGGACATCTTTCTCCGTTTTTATCAGTCATATCATAGGCAATATACACAAATGATGCTTCGTCAAATCGTATTTCGGGGAGAGGAGATTCATCCTTTGCATAGGTATTTTTGAGAAACTGTTCTGCCATTGCAATATAAAATGGCAATTGCAGCTTTTGCCCGCGAACGGCAGACTTTAGTAAATTTTCATCACTTGCCTTTCCTGATTTGTAATCTACCAGACGGAAATATATTTCCTGTCCGTTTTTTTTGAGGTCTATTCTATCAATTTTTCCTGTAAAAAACACGGTTGAGTTTTCATCAATTGTGCCTTTTGGCAATGACATCTGTAATCGTGTTTCAATAAATGCCGGGATATAGCCGGTGTCTTTAATTTGTCTGATATCCCATGGCAGGAATTGTGTTAACCGGGCAATTATTTCATCTTTTGTGATTTCCCAGAGAAGCGGATAGGGTATGGGTATTTGCCTCTCCGTTTTTGCAAACGATGCATGTGAAATATCACGCAGGTATTCAGCAGGATTTATATTGCTTGCTTTTCTTTCAAAATATTCACTTTCTCTTAAATAGCAATATAATTTATCAAGTATGCTATGATAGAGGTTGCCAAGTTTCGGAGAGGCAATGAAAATATTCTTTTCCGGTTCTTCCAGGGGTTCCAGTTGCAGAATTTCTTTTATAAAAAACTTGAACGGGCATGCGCCAAACGTTTCAAGCATCGTAGGGGTGAAACCTTTTTGCACCCGTTTTTTGTACCAGTGTTCTATACCGGAAACAATGCCGTCATAAGCGGTAAGATGCGGAACAAAACTTTCCATAGTATGCAGCGCCCGTTTGGAGCGTGTATAGGCTGCATGGTTTATGCCTATTGCTTTGATACAATCCGAAGGATCGATGTGATCAAGAGTCATGCGAATGACGGCCTCATCGGGTGTAAGCAGTGATACATCCTCATTGCATAATTTATTTTTTATGCCGCGCGGAACGCTCGTTTTAAGATGAATAGTGTTTTCTGTGTCCTCATTGCAGGAATATATCCTTTTTATGTTTTGACGGATGTCCATTATGTAGTGGGAAGGCGTTTTGGGTTTTCCTGTTTCATCCGAACGTTCATAGAGGAGATAAAGCCTTTCCTGCGCGGCATTGAGGAGGAAATAAAATAACAAACGCTCTTCCTCATATCCCATTAATTTTTCAGGAATATGATTTCCCATCACTTCGGATAATCTTCGCCGGGTATGATCCCGCAGAAAAGGTTCTTCAAAAATGGCGCGGGGAAATTCCTTTTCGTTTAACCCGATAAGAAACAATACGCGGAATGGTATGCCGCGCGCCGACATGGCGTTCATAACCTTGACGCCTTTGCCGGTTGCGGTGCCAACAGGTATCCCTTCCTGTCCGCATGCATTGATAAAAGTATCCACGAATTGATCGTAGGTAATTTCTTTATCAATTCGGTCAAGAATGCCGAACGTTTCTAAAAGGGACGTGATTCTTTCCATAATAAGGGTATCTCTTTGCGTCATTTCCCGGTCTGTGATTTCTGAAGGAATACGTATATATTTATCGAGAAAATGTTTCATTTTATGACACATGTGAGACCATGTGGCCTTTCCCTGCAGGGAAAGTAAATCGTTGGACAACTGCTGCAATATGTTTTTCAAGGACTCAATTTGTTCACCGTTGATAGGGCCGGTACGAGGGGAAATATTTTCCTCTGTTGGTTCTGCCAGTGCATTCCTGAGTTGTTCAAGTTTTGATATCCAGCAATGTATATCGCTGTGGATGCCAATGGCCCTGCTGATAGTATCCCAGATATTCGGCCCTGGCATGACGTCCCTTGATTCAGAAACAGGAGCGCTGAAATAGGGCGATTCCAGAATATCAATCACCATAGGGCGATAAAATCTTTCGCGATTCAGCAGGAGCAATTGTTTTATACTGACAAACAAAGGATATTTTTCTATCGGTTCCATCACATGAGTGGTAAACGGGATATAATTTTCGTGAAAAATCTCCTGAATAATATTTATGTATGGTTCAAGTTCCCTTGCCACAATGCCGATATCGCCAAATATGTGACCTTTGCCGGTGAGTTTGAGGATTTCCTTTGCGATTGTCCATATTTCATCATGTTTGCCGGAGGTATTGATTATGGCAAGGTTATCTGACGAAGGCATGCCGGGCACAGGTTTCTCATGAGAAGGGAGACTTGTTTCCGTTTCCGCATCCATTAAATAAGAAAAACCATGTCGTTCATCGAATGACAACTCCTCAATATCGTGTGCAATTCCCAGCAAAAATGACTCATAGAAATGCTTAACATAGGCAAAAGCGGAATGATTTTTTTTATAAGGAAGAAACAGCGTTGTAGGATAATATCGGAATATTTCAGAAAAAAAGTCTTGTTCTACTCCCGTTAAATCATAGAAACCATATGCCAGAATGCACTTAAATTTTCTAAGATATTCTGAATCAGGCACAAGTTTTGTTGCAGAAGAATAGAAATGTGAATAATGAGATATGTTGAGGGAATTCAGAGTGGATTGGAAAAGCGCAAATAATCGGGATACATCCGATAGCTTTTGGATATCCGCACCGTCCATAAGTTGTTCTTTAATAATATTTCTTAAATCATCCGCATTGACGTTGGCATCTGAAAGGTCTTGGATAACATGAAATATTGATCGTGCAATGGATGACGGAGATGTCACATTCTTTAAGGAAGGTGTGCGGCTCAATTCCTGTTCGATTAGTTTTGTAATAAGCCGTTCGTAGAAGAAAGATTCCTGCAAGACAAGTCCGGTATCCATTTTTGCGTCTTTGCAGATCCCCTTTGCAAGCAGATAAAAATTTAGAAAAAATACGTTGAGAAAAGAGGTGTCATTTTTCTCAACCAAATATTCCTGAAGCCTTTCAAGCATGTAGTTCGTGGGAGCAACAATGGCAACAGGGGAAAAAGGATCGTTCCTCTTTATGGCGTATAATGTGTCTGCAAATGAGTTTTCCAGCAGGGGATGGTATTGCCCCAACTTAATCGATAACATTCTCTCTCTGTTTTCTTCAGAATTATGCTACTATATAAAATTGGAGAATTTTACTGGCCATTTCATTATAATCATATAAAATTTTAATCTGCAAGTTTCTTTTTTAAAAAGTATTTTTACCGGAACAACTATTCGGGGAAAGGCAAATGGAACCATATTATCTTGCACTTATTACCGCTGTTCTTTGGGGAACCGTTGCGTTTTTAGAGAAGGTTGGGCTTTCTTCTGTTGAGCCTATGACTGCTTACATAGTGCGAAGTTCAGGGGTATTTATGGGAGTCATTATTGTTGTATTGTTTACCTCAAATCTATCAGCGGTCGGGAAGATGGGTATCAAGTCCATTTGTTTTCTGGTACTTGCGGGTCTCCTGGCAGGTTTTGTGGCACAGGTGGTATTTTATAGGGCAATTAAAACAGGGGAAATTTCAAAGGTTGTTCCTATTACCAGCAGCGCTCCGTTATTTACCTTTCTTTTCGGCTGTATTTTTCTTGGAGAAGAAGTTACTTTTTCCAAGGTTACCGGCATGTTGCTGATTTTAGGAGGGCTGATGCTGCTTCGTTAGCAGCCTCTCTATTGTTTTAGCGGAAAATTGGAAATGGAGGATTGCAAATGAGTATATGCGATATTATGAAAGAAAGGCGGAGCGTGCGTTCGTATAAGAAGGAACCCGTTCCTAAGGATAAGTTGGAACGAATACTGGAAGCGGCGAGAAATGCGCCAAGCGCTGCCAATAGACAACCGGTGTGCATTTTTGTGATTAAGGACGAAAAGGTAAAAAAACAACTGAAAGAGGCGTATAGCGAAGAATGGTTTTATACGGCTCCTGTTATCATCGGCGTTTGTAGTATTCCTGAGATATCCTGGAAACGCGGGGATGGAAAAAATTATGCTGACATTGACGCCGCGATTGCAATGGATCATCTTATCCTTGCTGCTACTGAGGAGGGATTGGCTTCGTGCTGGGTTGCCGCTTTTAAGGTCTCTGTCGTAAAATCAGTTCTTAATCTTCCTCCGGAACTTGAACCTGTAGCATTGACGCCGCTTGGTTATCCTGAAACGATTCCGGAGCCAACCTATCGTAAGCCTTTGAAGGAATTGGTAAAATATATTTAATGGGTTGCGTGCTGAAGCAATCGTTCTTTTAATTCTGCTGCGTTTCTTAGCACTTCTTCCTGGCGTTCTTCCACAGGTATTTCTTCCGTGGGTTCTAATTGGTAGAGGAAATAGTGGTCGTCTTCAAGCTTCACAGGGAGAATGAGTTCCGAGAAGAAATCCAGGGGTATATATTGATAATACGGTGGTTTGATTTTTTCATAGACAGTCATCCGCTTCGTCAGCAGCCTGCCTTCTATATCAGTTTTTTCCAGAGTAATTTTTCTTGTTCCGTAGTAAGTGAATTTTGTGGTTACCGGTGTTTGGCCGATAGGTTCATCGTCCAGATAGACCATTGCCCCGGGAGGTTCTGAATCGATGGTAATTGTACGGAGCACGCAGCCGCACAATACTGATCCGGTGGTTATACAGAGTGCAAGTGATCGGAAAATTATTTTGGGAAATTTCATAGAGTAACAAGACTTGTTAAGATACCGTTGAAAGATCAATTATTTCCGCCTCCAATGTTTTGAGGTTCATGAGCGCTACCGTACTTTTACCGCTGAGCCAGCCGCAACATTCTCCCGGATTTATGTATAATGGCATTCCCTGTTTAATCTTCGGCGTATGTGTATGGGCGCTTATAATGATATCAACATTCTCCTCATCCGCGTTGCCGCATATATTCTCCAATATATGTGTTAAAAGAATTGTTTTCCCGTCCAGGACAATAGTATACGGAGGAATATGAATATTTTTGCAAACGTCAAGCAACCCTTTTTGTTCACCGTCATTATTGCCAAACACCCCGATGAACCGGGCTTTTACATTCATCAATTCTCTCAGAGAAAAGGGGGCAATGTAGTCACCGGCATGGATAACATATTCTAAATTTTGTTTATTAAAAAAGCTAACAGCTTTTTTGACTGCCGTAATATTATCATGTGTGTCCGCAATGATTCCAATCTTCATGGCTGTAAGGGCTAAAAATTAATTCCCGGTGATTGTTTTCCGTAACGCAAGACATTTTTCGGGGAAATTTTTGTTTTAGTTTTAAAACACACCGCACCAAAAATAATGCTCAGCTATTAATAACGAATTTAATTGTTTAAGGAATTTCAAAGTTGTAGAACGAAGCGATTGCTTCGTTCGAGCGAAGTGGCACTTCGCTCTACATCAAAAAAGCAACTGCAAGGCTTAATTTAATTGTTTATGGTATTGTGGCAGGAATCAATGTGTCGTAAAGTATGGCGGAGAGGCCGGGATTCGAACCCGGGGTAGGGCTTTAGACCCTACAACGGTTTAGCAAACCGTCGCTTTAAGCCGCTCAGCCACCTCTCCTGTATATTTATAGATACTGAAATGATTATAAAAAACAATAACCACGGTTTTTTGCTGTTTTGTGAATATTTTTCCGTGGTTTTTTAACAGTAACGATATCAAAACTACAAAAACATGGCGGAGGGAGTAGGATTCGAACCCACGGGAGACTCACGCCTCCAGCAGTTTTCAAGACTGCCGCCATAGTCCACTCGGCCATCCCTCCTTTTTAAAAACTGTCCTCTGTTTTGCAAACTTCTTCCAATACCTTGCTTGCCACAAAAATAGGAGTATTTTTCTGCATGGCTAACGCGACTGCGTCGCTCGGTCTCGAATCAATTTCAACAATAGAACCGTTTTGTTTCAATATAATTTTTGCATAGAAAGTGTTATTTCTCAAATCATTGATAATAACCTTTTCTAATCCTGCGTTAAGACTTTCGATAACTTTGTTAATTAAATCATGGGTCAGAGGACGAGGGGTATTGATTCCTTTCACTGCTCGGTCAATTGCCCAGGCTTCATTCAGGCCAATCACGATGGGAAAGCTTCTTTCCCCCTCAATTTCTTTTAACACGATAACCTGGTGATCACTCGTTTCAGTAATTATAATTTTTGAAAGAGTTACGGGAATCATTTACCACTTCCTCAAAAAGAACTTCTGTTTAATACTCAATTATTGCAGTATAATGAAATGCAATAATCTCTTTGAAAATTGTAGCACATCGACACCTTTTGTCAATTAATTTTTAATTACAAGAGGTTTCAAATGGTTATAAATGAAACGTTGTTGACAGTTTTCCGGCAGGCTGATATACTGTTTCCTCTTTATGATTTTGGATCTCAATAGCCTGACTTTGTTATGATTGACTATATTATCCTTGGCATTATCCAGGGTTTAACGGAATTCTTGCCGATAAGCAGTTCCGGTCATCTGGTAATCCTGAAAAACTATTTGCAGGTGAAAGATGCCCACGGCGTCCTTCTGGAGGTAATGCTGCATCTGGGCACATTACTCTCTATCTTTGCCGTTTTCTGGAAAGACATTCTTGAAATTTTCCGATGGGTAATTATTTCCACACTGAAATTGTGTTCAGGATGTCATCCGAAGGAAATTTGGAGAGAGGATCATTATACACGGTTTTTCCTGTTGATTCTTATCGGAACAATACCCACCGGAATCATAGCGCTTCTCTTTGAAGAGAAATTTGAGTCATTATTCAGTCAACCATTTCTTGCCGCGATTGCAATTCTTATTACAGGCATCGTATTGTGGCTGACAAAATTCTTCGGCGCAAAAAATCCAGGAGGAAAACCGGTAAATGTGTTCCGCGCCCTGATTATCGGCGCCGTACAGGGAATCGCCATTACTCCCGGAATATCCCGCTCCGGTATGACAATTTCGGCCGCTTCGTATATGGGAATTAACCGCGAAACGGCGGTGCGATACTCATTTCTTCTCAGCATTCCTGCCGTTGCCGGCGCGGTGATTCTTCAGATAAAAAAGATGGATGTTGTGCACGATAAAAACCTGATCCCTCTCTTTATTGGCACTGGTGTAGCCTTTGTGGTAGGATATCTTGCCTTGCAATTCCTTATAAAAATTGTACAAAGGGGAAAATTGTATGTATTTGCATATTATTGCTGGGGTTTCGGGTGTGCAGCAGCAATCTCTTTTTTACTGAAATCTTTGTATAAATGAAGAGTTTGTATTTCTCCCGTTCGAAACGCCTTGCGAATAGTTTTGTATTTATCTTGCCCTTACTTATCCTCTATGAAGCGGGGATCACATTTTACGGTTCAGATTTAAAAAATACCGCAGATACCATCATAAAAACACCGTTAACGCTATTTGGCAAGAATGGATCATTGATATTCAATCTATTGGTGATAGCGTTTTTACTGGCATCGGTATTTTATATAGAAAAAGAGCATGCCTTCAGCGTGCTTTTGTTTTTTCCCATGTTTCTTGAAAGTGTCATGTATGCTTTTTTCATTGGTTATGCTATCGGTTTTGTCGTATATAAGATGCTATTTCCGTATTTGCTGGCTATTCCCTTTAATAGTGAAGTAGCCGGGGGAATACTCCTTTCGGTTGGCGCAGGCGTTTATGAGGAAATCGTGTTCAGGCTTTTGCTTGTTTCGGCCTTGTATTTTGGCATTACGAAAATATTAAAGACAAGCAAACCGCTCGGCGCGGTAATGAGTATTCTGTTCAGTGCGCTGATATTTACCCTTATGCACTATATAGGGAGTCTAAGCGGAGAGTTTACCTATACGAGTTTTATGTTTAGAATATTGTCTGGTATAGTTTTGTCATGTATTTTTATGTTCAGAGGGATCGGAATCGCTGTTTATACGCACGCGATATATGATGTATTTGCTCTGCTGAAATTGTTTCAGGGATAAGGAATTGTACGTGGAGAATATTGCCGTTGGAATTACAGGCGCAAGTGGTGTAGTATATGCGCAGCGACTTTTGCAAGTGTTATTGACTAAGAAAGATATTTTTGCCCATGTGTCAATTTCAGAAGCTGCGTTAAGAGTGATACATCATGAACTGGGCATTGATTTAGATTATGAAAAGCCAAATTTTGAGAAATTATTAGGCAGCCCTGCCAACAATATAGCCTATTATAATAATTCGAATATCAGTACAACGATTGCCAGCAGTCAATATCCGGTAAAGGCGATGGTTATTGTTCCCTGTAGCATGAATACCCTGTGTTCTGTGGCAAATGGCATTGCAAGCAACCTCATTCAACGCGTTGCAAGCGTAACAATAAAAGAACGAAGAACTCTGATATTGGTGCCCAGAGAAACGCCGTTATCGTCAATTCATCTGGAGGCAATGCTGAAATTGTCTTCAGTTGGAACATGTATTTTGCCGGCAATGCCCGGATTCTATCATAATCCAAAGACATTAAACGACCAGGTGGACTTTGTCGTTGCCAAAATATTGGATATGCTGGGGATAAAACATTTGCTTATACCGGTATGGAAAGGCGAAAATGACCGGATTGAATAGATAGTGATAGGGAAACTATTATGGATATCAGTAAATTTCAGAAGCTTATTGAAGAAACGTATCTTGAGAAAGATTCGAAGCGAGGTCTGGCAAAGACTTTTATGTGGTTTACCGAAGAGGTCGGTGAACTTTCGCGCGCCTTGAGAGATAATAATAAAGAAGAACTGAAAAAAGAATTTGCCGATGTGCTTGCATGGCTTTTTTCTCTGGCAAGCATATCCGGTATTAAAATGGAAGAGGCAATTGCCAAATATACCGCCGGTTGTCCGGTATGTGAGAAAATTCCCTGTATTTGTAAGGAAATCAGGTAGGGTAAAATGACAGAATCAAATAACACTGTTTTGCCGAAAGGCATGAGCGGGCCATTTGTCTATATTAAAAAGAAAAGGGGCTCCGGGTTTTGGGTTGCGGTAGGCATCGCTTCGTTTTTCTTTTTGTGTTCCCTTTTTCTGTTTATGCTGTTGATCGGATCGCTTCTGATGAGCAAGTCGATTATTGCAGGCGGTGGCGTGGAAGATGAATATGTCTCGGAGGAAATAATCGAAGGAAGCGGTGAGAATAAGATCGCTGTCATTTCTGCCAAGGGTATATTGACAAGCGAGTCTCCCGACCATTTATTTATCCGGAAACCGAGCATTGTTGAGATCATCAGGGAACAACTGAAATATGCGGCGGGTGATGTTCATGTTAAAGCGATATTGCTTGAAATCGATAGCCCCGGCGGTGGTATTACGGCCAGTGATATTATTTATCATCAGATTATAAAGTTTAAGAAGAATACGCAAAAGAAAGTGGTGGTATACATGGAAGATGTTGCCGCTTCCGGCGGATATTATATTGCATCCGCGGCGGATGTTATCATTGCTCATCCAACGACTATCACCGGGAGCATTGGCGTAATTATGCCGTTAATAAATGTGGCGGAATTTATTAACCGGCATGGTGTTGTTGACAATTCAATTGCCTCCGGTGATATGAAAGAAATCGGATCTCCTCTGAAACAGATGACGTCGGAAGAAGCCTTGGTGTTACAGAATATTATAAATGAAATGTATATGCAGTTCGTCGGAGTCGTTTCTGCCGGAAGAAATCTGGACGTAGAGGAAGTAAAAAAGATTGCCGACGGCAGAATTTATACGGGAAAACAGGCTGTTGAGGCGGGCTTGGTTGACCAACTCGGGTATCTGGAAGATGCGATTATCATGGCGAAAAAGACAGCGGGAATCGAAGAAGCAACCGTTGTCAGATATAAGAGACTCTATGGATTTGCGGAATTGTTTGGAATGCTCTGCCTGAAATTGTCTCAAAAAAATACCATTACATTAGATATTTCAAGCATGCCCGATCAGGGTATTGCAAAACCTATGTACCTCTGGAATGGTCAGTCAACCGGCAATTGATCTTATGTGAGTGGTGGAAATCTTTTTTTAAAAACCTGGAAATTCAGAAAAATAAATCATGACGCTAAAATTTTATAATTCGATTACAAAGAAAAAGGAACTATTTAAACCATTGGTTGAAGGCCGTGTCAGCATGTATGTCTGCGGCCCTACGGTGTATGACCATCCGCATATCGGACATGCAAAGAGTTATGTGAGCTTTGACGTCATTGTCCGGTATTTGAGATATCTGGGATACAAAGTGCGTTATGTGCAGAATATTACCGATGTGGGACACCTTACCGACAATGCAGACGCGGGTGACGACAAAATTCTTGCACGCGCGAGAAGAGAACGTCTGGAACCCGCAGAGCTTGTGGAAATATATACGCGCAGTTATTTCGAAGATATGGATGCCCTGAACAATTTAAGACCCGATATTTCACCGCGGGCGACAGCGCATATTCCCGAACAGATAGAACTTGTCGAAAAGTTGATTGAGAAAGGGTACGCTTATGTATCAAACGGGTCCGTTTATTTTGAGGTAAGTAAATTCAGGGAATATGGAAAATTATCCGGACGCAAACAGGAAGAACTCGAAGCGGGCGCCAGGATTGAAATTAATCCTGAAAAAAGAAATCCCCATGATTTCGCTTTATGGAAAAGAGCGGAACCTGCACATATTATGAGATGGAAAAGCCCGTGGGGAGAAGGTTTTCCCGGATGGCATCTTGAATGTTCCGCAATGTCAACAAAATATCTCGGCGAAGCGATAGACATTCATGGCGGCGGCCTTGAGAATATGTTTCCCCATCACGAGTGTGAAATAGCCCAGAGCGAGGCGGCAACCGACATGACCTTTGTCCGTTATTGGATTCATAATAACATGGTTACCGTGAATGGGCAAAAAATGGGAAAATCCCTGGGCAATTTTGTCACGCTCAAGGATGCATTTAAAAAATACCACCCGTTAACGATACGATTTTTTATCCTTTCATCCCATTACCGCAGCCCGCTCGATTTTAGCAATGAAGCATTGGACGCCGCGGACAAAGGTTTGGAACGCATGTTTAATACAGTAAAGAGACTGCGGCAGCAAACCGACGAAACAAAGAATGGCGATTCTCCTCAGAATGTTTATGAAAAAATCGGACAGTATAAAAAGGCGTTCCTTGCGGCAATGGATGAGGATATTAATACCTCAGGCGCAATTGCAGTTCTTTTTGATTTGTCAAAAGAGGTAAATGCATTACTGGATTCCGGCAAAGGAATAAGCAAAAAATGCCTGGAGGATATAAATGCGCTTTATCAGGAATTGGGCGGAGATATACTTGGCATTGTGCCTAAGAGGAAAGACGTTAAAGCTGAACTTGAGATCAAATGGTCAATACTTGAAAGCGATTCCGGCGAAGGAGATAGCAACATGTTAAAGGATGTAATGCAAGTTCTTATCGATACCCGCAGTGAATTGCGAAAGACAAAACAATTTCAGATGGCAGATTTTATCAGGAATAAACTCACGGAAATCGGAATAGCGCTGGATGACAAACCGGATGCGACTGCGTGGAAAAAAATAAAGTAAAAGCAGGAGAACGGATACTATTTTCGAACAGGACGCTCAATTTCAAGAATTACCGCAGATTCTTTCTAAACGTGATTTCCGATGTATATAAATTGTAAACAGTCTCCGTTAAAATATGTCTTTCATCACTACTTATGGCTCAAGTCAATTTTGAAAAACTCATTTCCAAAAGAGATTTGTTACACGTTATCACCGGTTTCGCAAATGCTTTTAACACACCCCTCGAAATCCTAAACAAAGACGGGCAGGTGATCGCCTGCCTTAACACTCATTCAGATACAAATATACTGCATCAGAAAAACATACCACTTTCAAATAACACCTATCCGGTGATGCTCAATGGCATTGCCATCGGCTGGGTAAAAGGAGATCAAACTGTTCGTGTTTTTTCCGAACTGCTTTCATATCTGGCAAATAAAGAATTTGAAAAAAAATCTCTTGCCACCGACATGCTTGACACCTACAGAGAGATCAATCTGCTTTACGATATTGCGGATAAAATAGTTGCATGCACCGAGGTTATCGACATTGCCCGTTTGATTATTGATGAGGCAAGACAGCTAATACACGCGCCAAACGCTTCCATTATGCTGTTGAACAACGATGATGTCCTTGAAATACTGTCGGCATACGGAAATGAATTCATCCCAAAGACCCGGTTAAAACGAGGCGAAGGCATTGCCGGCAATGTGGCGCTTACAGGCATCGCGGAAATAGTGAATGATGTGGCTTCTGACCCAAGATTTGTAAAAGGTCATAACATTGTTTCTTCCTTACTATGCGCTCCGCTCAGGATTAAAGACAGGATTCTTGGAGTGATGAACCTCAGCAGCTACCCCTCTTACGCTTACAGCGCCAGAGACCTGAAACTCCTCAATATTCTGGCATCACAGGCGGCATCTTTCATAGATAACGCAATGCTTTTTGAAAACAAAATGAAAACGGAACATATTAAAGCGCATCTACAACGATATGTTTCACCCCAAATTGTACGCTCCATTCTGGAAGATACGGAAGGAAATTCACTTAACCCATCCAAAAGGAAAATAACGATTTTGTTCTCTGACATCAGAAAATTCTCTTCCGTATGCGAAAAACTCGCTCCGGAAGAAATTGTTAAATATCTCAATGAATATTTTGCTCTCATGGTGGAAATAATCTTTGAACACAAAGGAACCGTAAATAAATTTGTAGGCGATATGATTGTGGCGCTCTTTGGCGCACCCTTTCATTGTGACAACAATGAAATACAGGCAATCAAATCCGCCATTAAAATGCAGCAGTGCATAAAGAGTGTCGGGAGCAGATGGATTCGGGATAATTTTGTAACAGGCATCGGCATAACTGCGGGAGAAGTGGTGGTGGGAAATATCGGCTCCCCACGGCACATGGACTACACCGCAATCGGAGATGAAGTAAATATCGCGGACAGGCTGCAATCCCTTGCAAAAGGCGGACAAATACTGGTGGAACGCAATGTCTACCATGCAACCAAAGACGTATTTAAATATGAACACTTTGGCAAAATCACAATAAAAGGCAAAGAAAAACCTATAGAAATCTTTAGCGTAATCTATTAAAGAACAAAGGGGGAAATAGTATGCCGAAGGTATTAATAGTCGATGATGAGCCACATATCAGGCTGTTGCTGGAACAAACACTGGAAGACCTCGAAGACAAAGGGGTGGAAATTATTACTGCCTGCAATGGCAAAGAGGCGCTGGAAATAATAAAAAAGGAGAGTCCCGACATTGTCTATCTTGACGTCATGATGCCGGAAACGAACGGTTATGATGTATGCAATGCGGTAAAAAACGAACTCAATCTCAAAAACATATACATAATAATGCTTACCGCAAAAGGACAGGAATACGATAAAAAAAGGGGGGAAGATTCCGGGGCTGATATTTATATGACAAAACCCTTCAATCCCGATGTTATCATTGCAAAGACCGCAAGTATTCTGAATATAGCATTATAGTTCCTCACACAAAGACGCCAGGTCATGCTGAGCGGAGTCGAAGCATACTATGAATGACGGGTTACAAAAAATCGGGAATGCTCCCCTACCACTTCTGCTTTTTAAAAACTTTATGCCCCGGCGCCTTTGTGTGATTACCTTTTTTATCAGAATAACTCACTCATTATACCGTTCTTTATACCCTGCTTTTAAAACCTTGATTTCTTCGGGAGAGAGTCCCTTCACCCATAGATGTTCATCCTGCATGAGCAATTGTTCGATTTTTTTCTCATACTTTTCCTTCGTAGCGCTATCCTTTTGCGCTGCGGCTTTCACCACTGCGGGCAAAAATTTCATGTAAAAATGTTTCGCCACTTCATACATACCATGCCAATGTGAATAGTCGGGTCCCATCATGCTGGCTCCATGCCTCGCCCTTCTGCCTTCATGATGCCATAATTCCCAGAACACCCACTGCACGTCATGCTCAAACGGCGAATTGGGATTAAGCGCCCCGTCAGCGACAAGTTCCTTCATTAATGCCTGTGCCGGTTTTGCGAATTTATCATTGTAGAGTTCCACAAGGCTGTCAAATTGCCTATAAAAATTATCAATATGGGTTTCATTGTGGCAATTTCTGCAGACACCCTTCATTTTTTCACGCCGTTCCTCCCAGGTAATTACATTCGCAACGCGTCTTGCAACCGTCTGCTTTACCAATACTTCATTCTGTATCACATTTTCAACAGTCTGTACTTCCTCGCCTATCTTAGGCAAAGCCTTCGTTTCGGGATAGTCTTCCTTATATCCGTCTTCATATATTACAAGGCTTATCCTGGTACTCACTACAGGACGAAGCGTCCAGCTAATGCGTTCGCCGACGTCATGGCTATTTGCCTTATAAATCCCCTGAGGGGTCATGTAACTGCTTATATGACACGTAGCGCATGTTGGCGCGGCAGAATAATCTTTTCCCAAAACCCAGTCACCTTCCTTATCCAGCGCCATCTTATCAATGTTAGCGGCAAAGGCTATGCCGTGTTTTGACTCTTCATAAACCTCCAACTGAGGGTGGTCAGGTCCCAAGTGGCATTTTCCGCAATTTTCCGGAGCGCGGGACAATTTCGCCTCAAACGAATGTCGTGAATGGCATGCATGGCAGGCGCCTTTTGAACCGTCAGGATTCAATCGTCCCATGCCGCTGTTCGGCCATGTATCAGGGTCTATAACAGGCTTTCCCTCATTTCCGTTCCTTACGATATTGTTTTTCTCATCGCGCTTAAACTTTATAATACTGCCGTGACACTGCCAGCAGCCGTTCACCGCATCAGCATTATTGGCTGGCATTCCGATAACCTTTTCCGCAAGCACGTTATCAAGGCTTGCAAGTATTTCCCCCGCTTTTGCGTGATGACTTTTCGAAAACTCCTCATGCTCTTTTCCGTGACAACGGGAACAATCTTTCGGCGTCACCAATGTTGAAATGTAAAATCCCATATGTTTCCACGCATCAATCTCTCCCTGTTCCGCCTCGTGACAATCCACACACCCTATTCCGTTTTGGGCATGCCGCGACCTCTCCCACTCCATAACGAGTGCAGAAGAGTTAATCTTATGGCATGCAACACATGTTTTATTCTGTGGAGTAATAATTATCGGAACGGGTTTTTCCTCCGCAGGGTAGCGCTGCATCAATTCTTCCGTGTGCTGCTGCAACAAAGAAACTTTTTCCGTAAGCGCCTGATTTTCTTTGCGTAATCCCTCCAAATCCGCGCATCCTGTTCCCAACAGTACCAATCCCATGAAGAAAATAAAACAAACTGCCTTTGCCATACCTGTTCTGCAAATCATCTTTTCCCCCCCTTTCACGGATACATTTTTCTGAATCCAGAAACTTTATGCGTTATTTTAGCCAATGTCATTAGCAGTGACAAATCAATTCTTTAGATACCGAAAAAATTATTTTTAATAGCTCCTGTTCATTCATTAAAACAATTGCAATTATAAATTTTATTGACTATCTCTTGTTGTTTACAGTATAATTTATTTTATATTGCAATCATAAACCTTTATTGCGTAATTACTTATGCATACACACCAAATAATGCCTACTCTTTTGATATTATGGAAAAAGAGATAATAAAAGAAATCTTCTTATTACTACTCGAGATTTTTAAGGCCCTGGTTGAAATTTTATGGGAAAAAACAAAATATTTTCTAAAGATATTTTGGATTCGATTCTTCGGGTATGAAGAAATCCCTCCGAAAGAGAAAGAAAGTCTGGAAGAATGGGGTGTCACCGGAGAAAGTGAATGGCCGAAAATAACAGAGGGTGAAATAAAAGAACCTGCAAAAAAAGGAAATGAGATTCTCCTTCCCCCCATCATTCCCGATCTTCCGGACAATTACGGGGAAAACCGGATTGTGCTGATGCAGAGAGATCCTCTATGTCTGTTTTGTTATTGGGAAATACAGCAAAACAGGATAGACGATTTTATGAAAAGCCTTTATCCATTGGCACACGACGCAAAACCTGCCTTGAGGATGTACGATGTGACAAACATCCTTTTCGACGGCAAAAATGCCAACAGGTATTTTGACATTGAATTAGTTCCGGGATCAAGAGACTGGTATATTCACCTGAAGGAACCAAACAGGTCTTTTTGTGCTGATGTAGGTTTTCTCACCTCTGCCGGAACATTCCATCCGCTGATACGATCAAATACCGTAACAACTCCCCGTATGTGTCCATCTGATATAATCGACGAAAAATGGATTGGCATCGGGGCCCTTTATGAAAAGGTATATACTTCCATGGGTTCTGAAGCAGGTTCACATGTGTTTAAAAGTACCCCGGCAGGATGGCAGAAATTATTTTCTCATTATTTATCATCACGTGAACGTGTTGATTAGTTTTTATTCTGAAAAAAACGAACTATGAATAAAGGTTATCTATCGCTGATACTGCACGCGCATTTGCCCTATGTTCGTCATCCGGAGTTTGACGCATATTTTGAAGAAGACTGGCTTTTTGAGGCGGTAACAGAAACGTATATCCCGCTGATCAATGTGTTCGATAATCTGATAAAAGAACGCATTGATTTTCGTATTACTTTATCCTTGACCCCCACCCTTATTTCAATGCTCACCGATGTGCTTTTACAACAACGCTGTCTCCGGTACATAGAAACACGTCTTGAACTCGCGGAAAAAGAAATTGAACGAACAAATAATCAACCTGAGTTTAATCAGCTTGCAAGGATGTATTACAATCATTTTTTTGATGTAAAATACATTTTTTCGGAAAAATATCAGAAGAACATCATCAATGCGTTTAAAAAATTTCAGGATATAGGAAAAATTGAAATTATAACCTGCTGCGCAACGCACAGTTTCCTCCCTCTTATGAATGATAATGTGAATGCCATGCGGGCGCAAATTCATATTGCCGTAAATCATTACGAACAACATTTTGGCAGAAAACCACGCGGCATCTGGATACCCGAATGTGCTTACACCCCGGGCATTGACCGGCTTCTTAAGGAAGCAGGAATTCGTTTCTTTATTGTCGAAACACATGGAATTCTCTTTGCCTCTCCAAGGCCAAAGTATAGCATTTTTGCCCCCATAGTATGCCCGTCCGGAGTCGCCGCTTTCGGGAGAGACGCCGAATCTTCAAAGCAGGTCTGGAGTTCAAAAGAAGGATATCCCGGCGACTTTTATTATCGTGAATTTTACCGGGACATCGGCTTTGACCTGGATTATGACTATGTAAAGCCATATCTCCACGGCGATGGGAAACGTTCGAATTTGGGAATAAAATACTACCGCATTACCGGCAAAACAAATCACAAAGAGCCCTATTCTCCGGAAATTGCACGCAATAAAGCAGCAGAACATGCCGGTAATTTTATCTTTAACAGGGAAAAACAAATAGAATACCTGGCTTCGCACATGGATAGAAAGCCGATTGTCGTTGCTCCATACGACGCCGAACTTTTTGGCCACTGGTGGTTTGAGGGTCCGCAATGGATTGATTTTCTCTTCAGAAAAATTGCGTTTGATCAGCAAACTATTTCACTCATTACGCCGATGGAATATCTTGCCATGTATCCAAAGATTCAATGCGCAACCCCTTCCCTCTCAAGTTGGGGATATAAAGGCTACAGTGAATACTGGCTGAACGATAAAAATGATTGGATTTACCGGCACCTCCACATTGCGTCAGAACGTATGGTTGACCTGGCAAAATTATTTCCTCATGCCGGCAAACATTCATTACAGCATCGTGCTTTAAACCAGGCCGCACGAGAGCTTTTATTAGCGCAAAGCAGTGACTGGGCGTTTATCATGAAAGCAGGCACCATGGTGGGATATGCGATAAAAAGAACAAAAGAACACCTCTTTCATTTTAACAAACTCTATAATGACATCCGGGCAAATGCTATCGATGAAAAATGGCTGTGTGAAATAGAGCATAAAAATAATATATTCCCCGATATAGACTATTGTGTTTACCAATAATATTATTAATTACTTTTTTCTCTCTTAAACATTTTTCGGGAAGGAGATGCAAACATGGCGTCAGAAATGATGAAGTGGCCCTATCTGCCAATGATGGATACATTCAAAAACGAAATGAACAAACTTTTTGATACCTTCAGCGGGACCGGAGGTGAAGCCTCTTTCCGGGGATGGATACCCCCGCTGGACGTATCCGAGACAAAAGAGAATGTTATTGTTAAGGCAGAAATACCCGGTGTAGACCCACAGGAAATAAATATATCCATTAAAGACGATATTCTCACCATAAAAGGCGAGAAAAAAGGAGAAAAGGAAGAAAAAGGGAAAAATTATCATTTTATAGAAAGGAGATACGGAAGTTTTGCAAGATCTGTTTCATTGCCAGCCTCTGTAAAATATGAACAAACAAAGGCAGAATACAAGAATGGCATTCTGGTGATAACATTGCCAAAACAGGAAAAAGAGGAAGCAAAAAAAATTCAGGTAACAGTCAGTTAGAGCAGCAAAAATAACAGAAACGACACTTTTTCAAGCGCGCGAAAGGAGAAATACATCATATGAAACCACAAAAAAATATCGGCAAATTTTCCCGGGATAAAGTACATGCGGAAAACGATCCTTATTTGCCAAAGAAAGGCCTCGTTGATTACTCAATCTGCAAAGATTGCAACGCGATTTACCACAATAAAAAATGGTTCCTCGATGCCAAATTATATGAACAAAAAAAATCACTGAAAGATGTTAACTGGGTGGAATGTCCCGCATGCAAGAAAACAAAGGAAAACGTGCCCAGTGGTATTGTCACGCTGAGAGGAGAATTTTTACAGCAGCATAAACAGGAAATTCTGAATCTTATTAAAAACGAGGACGAACGGTCAAAGAATTTCAATCCGTTAAAAAGAATTATGAAAATCAACGACAAAGCGGGTGAAATCGAAATCCACACCACATCGGCAAAACTTGCGCAACGCATCGGCACGATTCTGCACAAGGCTTATAACGGAGAAGTCGATTACAAAAAACATGAAAATGCAAAATTCATGCGCGTTGAATGGTCACGCTGATTGCAGCAATTATGCCACAGACACACAAAGACACGAGAAGATAAAACCAGAGAAAAGAAATCTTTAGTCAGTGAAAATCCTTGTCAGTTTATAGAGAGGCGTATTGAATTGGGAGCATTCCCAATTTTTTGTAAATCAAAATAAAGCCGACCATAAAGGATCGGCGCTACCATGCAATATGTGTCGTAGCGCGGGTGGTTTATCCCCCGCATAATACCTCCACATTTTACAAAAAATTGGGAATGCTCCCTATTGAATTTGCATAATAAAACTATTCAATACGCCTCCTCAAAAATTATTCATGTTTTTTGTAATATTACGGTTAAAAAATACCTTTACCCAGGAGCTGATAGTATGATTAATGTCAAAAAGATTCTCTTGCCAACCGACTTTTCTCCCTGTGCCAAACATGCCTTACAATACGCTTTGTCCCTTGCAACTCTCTTTAAAGCAAAACTCTATATATTGTATGTTGTCCCAAAAATGAATATCTCTATCAGCGCGGGTGGTATAATGTATCCCGCTTTCAAAATATATGAAGACCTGGAAGAAAAAGCGAAGGTGAAAATGCGCCATTTAATTCCAAAAAGATTTTTTGAACAAATAGAGGTAAAAAATATCATTGTCCGGGGCACTCCCTATGTGGAAATTGTCAAAATCGCAAAAAAACATGACATTGATCTTATTACCATAGCAACACACGGACGCACCGGAATTGCCCATACACTTATAGGCAGCACCGCCGAAAGGGTAGTGAGAAAAGCGCCATGCCCCGTTTTAACAATAAAGCATCCGGAGCACGAATTTGTAATCCCCGAATAATTTTTATAATTTTTTTATCCCTTGATCTTTTTCGGCGGTAATTCCGCAATAGACAGACAGCGCAGCGTATATGCAGGCTTTTTATGGAAATAATTATTGAACAAACACAAGAACTACCCGTCGGTAAATCTTCCGTCGAGATTGTGGAGCGTAAAGGAGCAGGGCATCCTGACACCCTTTGCGATGGCGTGGCAGAAGAACTCAGCGCCGCCTTCTCAAAATACTATTTAAAACATTTTGGAAGAATTTTACATCATAATATCGACAAATGTCTTCTGGTCGGGGGACGCTCTGAAGTTTCCTTTGGCGGCGGAAGGGTGATCATTCCCATGAAACTGATTATCGCAGGCCGCGCCACTGAATACGTCGGCGACCATGCAATACCTTTGAAAGAAATCACACAGGAAACAGCCCGTGCGTGGCTGAAAAATCGTATGAGATTCCTGGAGCCGGAAAATAACGTTGTTATTGACACACAAATAAGAACGGGAAGCGTAGATTTGCGGGCCACCTATGACAGCATGCAGCTTTCAGCGAATGATACCTCCATTGGCGTAGGATTCGCTCCGATGACGGAACTGGAAACTATTGTGTATTGCACGGAACAATTTCTTAATTCCGCAGAAACAAAACGTAACTATCCCATGATCGGCGAAGATATTAAAATTATGGGAATCAGATTAAACGATCAAATAAATCTCACCATTGCCATTGCCTTTGTGTCGGGATTTATTTCTTCAAAAGAAGAATACCTCAAAATCAAAAATATCCTCATTGAATATATCAGCTCGTTTGTAAAAAAGCATACCTCCAAAAATATTGCCATCGTCATCAACGCAGCAGATAACGCGGAGAAAAATATTTTTTACCTGACCGTAACGGGCACAAGTGCGGAATGCGGAGATGACGGTCAGGTAGGAAGAGGAAACAGAGTTAACGGCCTGATTACCCCCTATCGCCCAATGACAATGGAGGCAACGGCAGGAAAAAACCCTGTTACACACACAGGAAAATTATACAATATTGTCGCACATGAAATATCAAAAGAACTCACACAAAACCCGGGTATTCAAAACGCAGAGTGTTATCTGGTGAGCCAGATTGGAAAACCTATTACCGAACCGCAGATTATTCATATAAAATTACATTCCTCCCTTAAAAAGGAATTATTAGATACTACGTGTGCGGGTATTGTAAGAAAACACCTCGGCAGGATACCCACATTATGGCAAAGCATTTTAGAAAAACGCTTTGCCATGTTCTAAAACAGGGTAAAAGCAGTTAACGTATATTTAGTCAAATACAAAAATGAATCTCAGCTACACTGATAAGTCACCAAAAATTACAAATGATACCTATCCGCTTTTTTGCTTTACCTGTATAAATTCATTCACAGACGCCCTTTTCATTAATGCACCTATCGGAAAAAACATCGGAACATATTTCAAATAATGCCTCTCCGGAACAACGAAAGTTCATTGCAGATGCAATGCTCGGCAGACTTGCAAGATGGCTTCGGATTATCGGACTGGACGTTGTGTATGAGCCTTTTATCTCAGATGACGAACTGATTGCCAGAGCGCTCAGGGATAATCGCACCATCCTGACTATGGACAAAAAGCTGTTAGAACGCAAATCCGCGCATAATTCGTTATGCATTCATAGTTTCGATTATAAAAAACAATTGCAACAAGTGATACGACACTATACTATTGATGTCTGGTCACTTGTTTTTACTAGATGTTTGCACTGTAATACGATATTATACCCTGTCAAAAAAGAAGAAATAAAAGAACGGGTGCCCCCCTACGTATTTGCAACATCCGATGCCTTTGAAACGTGCAGACGGTGTCACCGTCTTTTCTGGCCGGGCACACACAGGGAAAATATGAGACAAATATTAAATACGCTCTTTCATTAAATATGCCCATTCAGAAATTGTTATTATCAATTATTTAATACAGAATAATTTTCTTAACTATTCTATTCAGCAAGGAGATATTTACCTTTATGGCTATAAAAACGATGTGCCGTTCCGCCAAGATACAATTCCTCATATACATTTCTATTTTTTTCTGTGCAGTATGTTTTACGGCAAATATACATGCCGAAGAAAAGAAGACGGGAGAGATTAAAGGCATCGTTAAGGCAAAAAAAGAAAAACACAGAAAATATGCTCTCGCTTATATTGAAAAGACTCCTGAAACCTATGATCCTCCTGCTGAACATGCCGTTATGGATCAAAAAAATATCACCTTTATCCCCCATGTCCTTCCATTGCTAAAGGGCACTACGGTGGATTTCCTCAATAGCGATGATGTTCGGCATAATATCTATTCTCCTGATGATGTTGCGGATAATGTAAATCTCGGCACGTGGTTTCAGGGTGAAACACGGTCTTTTACTTTCAATAAACCGGGAATGGCAACCATGCTCTGCAACGTGCATAGCGATATGCGTGCTTATATCATAGTATTGCAAAACCCTTATTTTTCATTGGTCAATGACGATGGAAGTTTTACCATAAGCAACGTGCCGGAAGGCAGCTATACCTTAAAACTGTGGACAAGACCAAAAAGGTCTTTATGGGGAAAATCTCCCGAAGCAAAAGATATCTCTATAAAAATAAAGGCAGGAGAGATTACGAAAGCAACATTTGAACTTAAATAACCGAATGAATTTTTATCGTATAGTCACAAAGAGAACCGGTTAACTTATATAGTAAATTTCATATAATTGTCAATCTTCTTTTTCTCCTGTTCATTAAGGTTTATAAAAGTAATGGCAATGTTATATGCAGGCACCTTGCGCACATCTGTCAAATCCAATTGAATCCTCACCACCTCCCCGCAACATTCCATTTGCTCGATTCGTTTCTTTTGATCTCCATAATACGGCAGGGCAAACAGTAAATTAACTTTTGTCTTTATGGGAATATACATCTCCGTCTGACAAAAGATACCCGAACAGCTTATGTTGATTGTGGTAGCAAGAACAGTAACATTCTCCTTTTGAATTTTAATCAACATGGAAGATTCTATTCTTGGATGTTTTCGTTTTTCTAAATGAATCAGTTGTTCCTTTGACGCCTTGAATCCATAATTCGAAACGTTCGGGTTCTTCTCCATTTCAAATTCATTCATATTTTCCATTCCTTGCTCTATTGTTATTGAATTATTTTGCGATGGTATTGCATTTAATTGCCGCTTGTCAATAAAATTTAATCACCGTCATTAATCCTCTGCACAGAAACAGATAAAAATGACTCGTTAACCCAAAAGAAGGCATTCTTTTGCATATATCTGTAATCGGGTATTTACACTATCTTTATTTTTTATATGCTACATAAAATTAATTGATATCCGCTATTCATACTTATCACATAAAAAGAAAGGAGATAGTGAAACACCATTTTTTGCAATCTTATATCCCATTATATTATTTTACAAGGAGATAATAGTATGCTCAAAACCGGCATGAAATTATTTGCATTAATCTTTTGTATAACAATGAATTGTCAATATATTTCCTCTGCTTTTGCTGCAAGCCCGCCAGTACCCACATTTGGCACTGCAACGGTTGATGGAGACCCGAGTGAATGGAACCTTGCGGAAGACGGAAGCGGTGATTTTTTTGCAAATATGTGGAGGGCAGGCGATTCTCAGAAACCAAATCCTTCTATCGATGCAAAGCTTTATCTTCGTTATGACTGTGAAAACGAAATCCTTTACGCATTGGTATTAGGTGAAACCGGACCAGTTTTAGAATTACCCGACGATAATTTTATAAAATTGGGAAATTCTACCAAACTTGTCGACGGCAATGATAACAACGATGGCACGCCGCCGGATTTTGCATGGATCGGGCTTAGCGGCGGAGAAGCCGAAGGATGGGAAGCTTCCGTATCTCTTGCTCAAGGAACATATAACAATTTAAATGTACATGCGCAGGTTTTTGCTGATGATGAGGAGCAGACTGCCGCGGTTGACGGAAGGGCAATAGATCTGGAGGTTCTTTGCGAACCCAATGCGGTGGAACTCACTTCTTTTACTGCCACTGCATACGAAGATGAAGTGTTGCTGGAATGGGAAACTGCAACCGAAACAGATAACGCAGGCTTCAATATTTACCGCGCAAAATACAAAAGAGGCCCATATATCATGGTTAATGAAGAACTTATAGAGGCAAAAGGAGATTCAGTTTCCGGCGCAAGTTACAGCTATGTGGACATTCCTGAACGCAGCGGCAGATACTTTTACAAACTGGAAGATATTGATACCAATGGAAAAAGCACACTACATGGTCCAATTAAGGTAGAGACAAGAGCATCTGAATGACTGCAGAAAATTAATCTCAGATAATTTTTATAAGGGAGGCAACAATGAAAGAACAAAAATTACCAGGCTATGAAGCGCCAAAAATAGAAACCTATACGGATGAGGAATTGCTTGAGAAGTTAGGGACAGCCCATACAGGTTATGTTAACGGCTACAGCTTATTATCATAATAGCTACCTATATTGATAAGTAATTCCTGAAAAAAGAGGACATTTATCACACGGGTAATTTAATACCGACAAAGGACTATACGAGTTTTCAGAAAAAAGAGCTGTGGGTGAAAGTACAAATACTTCCCCACAGTCTCTATTGTTATATGAAAAATACTGTATGTCCACTGCGGATTTAGAATTGCAAGGTTTTATCACTGTTCCTGGTAAGGAGGAGAAACAATAAGCAAGCACATAAAACATGAAGTAAATTAAAGGATATTAACAGACAAAAAAATATCCGTACTGTTACTAAACAGAATTACTTTAATAAAATAAGAAAGGATGAATAATGAGGAAAGAAAAACTTTATACAGAAAAAAGAATAAAAATAGTAGCAATGATAGCTGCAATTTTTATTCTTGTGGTAAGTTTTAATACCTGAATCTTGCACCAAATAGACCGCTCCCGTGAGGGCGGTGAAATTTGTTGTATTCGTATCAAAACGTAACCATCACCCCTGCCAAAAAGTTTTTCCTATTTGTTTTTTCATCACTTTTTCTCGCAAGGATACATATTTTTG
>Ga0194127_10000355_pt1 | contig 73876 bp, 40 predicted proteins | sample TA2KigC100mmetaG_FD_148624 | JGI IMG/M metagenome (GOLD analysis project Ga0194127, IMG submission 148624) | Freshwater microbial communities from Lake Tanganyika, Tanzania - TA2015036 Kigoma Deep Cast 100m | ecosystem: Environmental > Aquatic > Freshwater > Lake | place: Tanzania: Lake... | reverse complement strand
GGGGAGGGAGTACGTCGAGAAGATGATCGATGAGCGCCGCGGCGTCCCTCTCGTCGATGTTTCCGTTTCCGTTGCAGTCGCCGAGAGGATACTGCTTCACGAAGAGGCCCACGCTCACGGTGTCCGCCGGACGGGAGGCGAGGTCCGTCCAAAGAAAGAGGCGCCCGTCGAACTCGCCGGAGGGGAGCTCGTTCGCGAGAACGCCTACCCAGAGCGTCTCGCTTTCTCCGGCGCCGAGATCCCCTTCGTCCGGGATCACGCGGATCCACGGATCGGACGGGGTGATCGACCACTCGAAGCCGATCTCCCCCTCGTTCCGGATGATCACCTCATCCGGCTCCGGATCCGGAGGGCTTCCCCCCGCGGGGCCGCCAAGGGGGTCGTGGCCGAACGAGACGGTTCGGCGGGAGAGGTCGAACGCGCCGATCGCTTCACGTGTGAAGCGACGAGGAAGGGAGAAGTCGCCCTCGCCGCACTCGGCGAAAGAAGAGACGCGCCATTCGTAACCGCCGGGAGGCAAGCGGTCGATCCGCAAGGAATCCGCGTCCCTCGCGAGAAGCGTGTCGGCGATCGGGTTCGGCGGATCCCCGGAAGACCACGCTCGGAAACGGCTTCCGGTCGCGCCGTCCGGCGGATACCAGAGAAAGACGATCGGCGCGCCGCCCGCAACGGAAGCCCCGTCGGGCGGCCAGAAGAGAACGGGCGGAGGCGGCGGGGCGAGCCGGGTTCCCGCGACGCGCCCGCTCGAGGAGACGGCGCACAGTCCGACCGCGCGCACCTCATAGAGATGCGTCCCCGGCGCGGGACGGTCCGCGAAGCGCTCCGTGTTGGCGGGGAGAAGCGCGATGCTCTCCTCGTTCCGGAGAACCTCGAACGCGGTCTCGTCGTCCGAATCGTCGCGCCACGAAAGAACGAGGCTGTCGCAGCGCTCCTCCGTCGCGCGAAGATCCGCCGGCGGGCGCGGGGAGCCGGGAAGGACCGTCCCGGCCGCGGGCGCGCTCCTCGAGCGTCCGCATCGGTTCACCGTCTCGATCTCGTACGCGTAGGTTCCGGAGAAGACGCGGTCCGTGTAGCTCGATTCTCCCGGCTTCAGCGCGGCGAGGAACGCCCCATCCCTGAACACATAAAGCGAATCGACGAGCGCGTCCCCTTTCCAATCGAGACGGACAACGACGCAGGATGTGTCGCTCGCCGTAAGGTTCGCGGCCGGAAGAGGAGGGCCGGCGGCCAAACCGATCGCCTCGACCGGCGCCGAGAAGCCGCACCGGTTCTCCGCCACCACGCCGTACCGATGCGTCCCCTCGGCGCTGTCCGCATAGGATCGCTCCTCGGCGGAGAGAATCGCGAGAAGCGCGCCGTCCCGATCGACCCGGTAACGCTCCGCCCGCGCCGCGCCGTCCCAGGAGAGACGAACGACGGAGCAGAGACCCCGGCTCGCCGTGAGTCCCTCGACCGGATCGGGGGCGGGCCGAAGAACAGCGCCCGTGTCCGCGATCGCATCCGACCATCCGCACGCGTTCCTCGCGGCGACGGAGTAGACGTGCGTCCCCGTCGCTCCCGAATCCGCGTGGAACGAGAGCCCGGCATCGAGCGTCGCGAGGATCTCGCCGTCCCGGAAGAGACGGACGCTGTCCGCCCCCGCAGGAGCTTCCCACCTCAAGAAAACCGCGCCGCAGAGCGTGTCGCTCGCGGAGAAGGCGACCGGCGAGCCCGGGTTCGGAGGAAGCGCGCTTCCGGACGCGAAGACGGAATCCGAGGCTCCGCACCGGTTCCTCGCGAGGAGCGCGTAGCGATGAACGCCGGCCGAGACGGTATCGACCTGGAATCGGGCGGTCGCCGGAAGGACCGCGATGCGCGCGCCGTCCCGATGCACTTCGTACGATTCCGCTCGATCCGACTCCTCCCACTCGAGACGAACGGCGGAGCAGAGCCCGTCGCTCGCGGCGAATCCGGACGGAGCTTCAGGGGGGGGCGGGAGGACCGAGCCGACCGCGCGCTCTTCGTTCGACCATCCGCACTTGTTCCACGCGCGGATGCCGTAGACGGAGCTGCCCGAGGGGATCGTGTCGAAGAAGACGGTCGCCGACGAGGGGAGCATTGCGAGCGTCTCTCCGTCCCGCGTGAGGGAATAACCGGCCGCGCCGATCGACGCGGGCCACGCGAGGCGGACGATCGAGCAGGAAGTGTCGCTCGCCGTGAACGGGCGCGGCCGGTCCGGCGCGCGAAGAACCGATCCCGAGTCGGTCGAGGCCCCCGACCATCCGCAGCTGTCCCCCGCGGCGACCGCATACGCGTGCGTTCCGGGAGGCGGCGAGTCTTCATAGAAGAGAACATCGGCGGGAAGCGAGACGAGAAGATCGCCGTTCCGGAAGAGCCGGTACGCCGCCGCTCCGGGCGATGCAATCCAGTCGACGCGCACGATCGAGCAGGAGGTGTCGCTCGCCGCGATCGCGGCCGGAGGATCGGGAGGCGGCGTCGCGGCACCGATCGCGGAAGCCGGCGCCGACCATCCGCACGAGTTCCCTGCCTGCACTTCGTAACGATGCTCGCCGCGCGAGGGACGGTCGTCGTAGGTCGTCCGCGGCGAGGAAACGACCGCGATCGGCCCGCCGTCGCGCAACACCCGATAATGTGCCGCGCCCGACGACGGATCCCACGAAAGCCGGACGATCGCGCAAAGCCCCTCGCTCGCGGTGAGGTTCTCGGGTTTCGCGGGCAGCCTCTCGGGAGAGCCGATCGCCTGCGCCGAAAGCGCCGATTCCCCGCACCCGTTGTAGGCGAGCACGCGATACGCGCTCGGCCTCGAGGGCGCCCCCGCGTCTTCGTACGAAGTCGCGTTCGCCGCCGCTTCTGCGATCTTCGTCCCGTCGCGGAAGATCCGGTATCCCGACTCGCCCGCGACATCGTTCCACTCGACCCGCACGCGCCCGCAGAGGTTCGACGAGGCCCGCACGCCGAAGGGAGCAGCCGGAGGATCGCACGCATATCGCGCGATCCGGGACGCCGGAACGCGGCCCGCCTCCTGGAACGACCCGCCCGCGACGAGCCCGCCGCGAAACACGGCGAGCGCGCGCACCCTTCCGTCCGGTCCGAGATGAAACGCCTCCCACGAGGGGGAACGGAAGCGAGCGATATTCTTCGTCGGGATGCCGTCCGCGCGGTCGAAGAGACCTCCCGCCGCGGGCGCGCCGTCGAACGAAGCGAAGCAATGAACCGTCCCGCTTGTTCCGCCCCCGAGAGCGCCCCACGCGGAGCCGTTCCAAACGGCGACTCGGCTCGCCGGCGATCCTCCCGCGAGGGCGAAATCGCCGCCGGCAAGAAGAAGACCGCCTTCAACGAGAAGAGCGCGAACCGTTCCGTCGGTTCCCGCGCCGAGAGAGGACCACGAAGAGCTGTTCCATCGCGCGACGTTCGGGGCGGGCGCGCTTCCTGCTGACATAAACGATCCACCTGCGAAGAGATCCCCCCCGAGAACCGCGAGCGCATGGACAGGCCCGTCGGTTCCGGCGCCGAGAGCGCTCCACGCGCTTCCGTCCCAGACCGCGAGGTTGGACGCGGGAACACTTCCCGCGGAGGCGAAGGAGCCGGCGGCGACGAGCCGGCCGTCGTACACCGCGAGCGCCCGAACCGGTCCGTCCGTGCCGCCTCCGAGCGGCGCCCACGACGATCCGTTCCAGCGCGCGATCCGGCTCGCGGCGGCGCCCCCCGCCTCGGTGAAATCGCCTCCCGCGACGAGCGCGCCGTTCCAAATCGCGAGCGCCTCGACCGGACCGTTCAGACCCGCGCCGAGCGCGCTCCAGGATTGCCCGTCCCACCGCGCGACGCGGTTCGCCGCCGCGCCCCCCGCCTCGGTGAAATCGCCGCCGGCGATGAGCGCGTCGCCGAAAACGACGAGCGCTCGCGCGTCGCCATTCAGTCCGGATCCGAGCGGATGCCAGGCGGGGATCCCCACGGGCGTTCCGCCGCCGGGGGGAACCAGCGTCTCGTCCGCGCGCGCGCCGCCGATCGCGACGAGCAGAACAAAGAAGACGAGAAGAACCGAGGGGGCGGCGCCGTGCGGCGCGGCGCGGAAGATCCGCCGATCGCCGGCGGCGTCGACTCTCGCGGAAATCGGAAGAAGCACGGCCCACCTCCTCCGCTCCGGGCGCGCGGCGCCTCGCCCGGAGGGATGCGGAACCCCGGGGACACCGCCCGCGCGATGATCCGGACGGCTCCCCGTTCGACGCCGCCATTCTATCGAAAGCCGCGCGCGCTCACAAGCCGGGCTGGAATTCGGTACATGATACCCTAATTCTGAATACCCTGTTTCGAAATTCGGTAAATTTGAATTCGGTACCTGATACCCTGTTTCCGAGCGGCGACTCGACAGATGGCAGGACTCTCCACAAACAAGGTATCAAATAGGGTATCAGGTACCGAACTAACGCGGGTGGGCGTACTCCGGGTGATCGATGGTTCGGATCCGCTCGACGTACTCCGCGTCGGAGACCTCGTTTCTCCAGATTCCGGCCGCCCGCGCTGCCGCATAGCCCGCCGTGAAGAGAAGGACGACCGCGAAGGCGAACGACAAGACGCCGATCCGCCGCCGCTTCGCGCCCAGCGCGAGGGCCGGCTCGACCGGACACGCCGCCACGCAGTCGAGACACCCCGTGCACTCGACGCTCAACGTCTCCTTCTTGGACGAGACGGGAAGCCTCGCCATGCAGACCCGGTCGCAGATGCCGCATCCGGTGCACGCCTCGTCGTTCCGGCGGATCCGCACAGGAGATCGCCACGAGAAGAAACCGAGAAGCGCGCCGTACGGGCAGAGAAAGCGGCACCACGCCCCCTGAACGAAGACCGAGGCGACGGCGAGAACCGCGAGCAGCGCCGCCGCGGTCGTTCCGAGCCTCGCGAAGAAGAGGTACATCTTCACGTCGGAAACGCGGTTGTAGGGCGACTCGATGAAGCCGCGAAGCTCCGCGGCGCTCATGCCGAAGATCGCCCAAAGGAAGAACGCGAGAAGGAGATACTTGAGACTTCGAAGTCCGATGTCGACCGGACGCGGCGGCCGGAAGTTCCTTCGAAAGAGCTTCTGTCCGACGCGGGCGAGCGATTCCGAGAGGAGCCCGACCGGACAGATCCACGAGCAGAACGCCTTGCGAAGAAAAAGCGCCGTCGCGATGAAGATGACGAAGAGAACCGTCGCCGCGGGGTGGACCCTGTTCAGCGTCCCCTGATGGATCCAGTCGAGAAGCCCCATGAGCCCGCTGATCGGGAGAAAGCCCTCCACCCCCGGAGGGCGAACGGGAAGAGGCGTTCGACCCTCGCGGGCGGCATCGAGGAAGAAGGCGAACTGCACGCCGAGGAAGACGCAAAGGAGAGCGAACGCGGTCTGCACGACGAGCCGCGCGCGAAACGACAGGTACGGCTTGACCCCCGCCGTTCCGCGAAGCCACGACGCGGCCTTCGCCGCCCGCTCGGCTGCGAACCTTGAGACGTGAATCACGCGCGAACCTCCTCGGGGGGATTCTCCGGGCCCGGGTGGAGCAGCCGAAGCGCGTTGAACACGACGAGAAGCGAGACCCCCATGTCGGCGCCGATCGCGCCCCACAGCGAGGGGTGCCCCGCGAACGTGAGCGCGACGAACGCCCCCTTCACGGCGATCGACGCGGCCACGTTCTGTTTAATAATGGAGAGCATTCGTCGCGCGTGCCGCACGAGCCAGGGGAGCCGGAGAAGGTCGTCGCTCATGAGCGCGACATCCGCCGTCTCGATCGCGGCGTCCGATCCGGCGGCGCCCATCGCGATCCCGACGCTCGCGCGCGCCATCGCGCGGGCGTCGTTGACGCCGTCCCCGAGCATCCCGACCGTTTCGTGCGCGCGCGAGAGATCTTCCACCGCGCGCACCTTGTCCTCGGGGAGAAGCTCCGCGCGCACCTCGTCGACGCCTGTCTTACGGCCGACCGCGTCGGCCGTGCCGCGGTTGTCTCCGGTCAGCATGACGATCGGGCGGATCCCCGCCGCGCGGAGCGCGTCAATCGCGCGGCGCGCATCCGGACGCACGGCATCCGCGAGCGCGATGAACCCGCAAACGTGATCGTCCGTGCCGGCGACGACCACGCTCGATCCGCCCGCGCTGAGCGACGTGATCCGCTCCCGCACCTCGTCGTCCTCGTGTCCCCTCTCCTCGAGATAGCGATGCGATCCGACCCAGACGGGGCGCCCTCTGAGAACGGCGCCCGCTCCCTTGCCGCGCACCGCGCGATACTCCTCGGCCGGCTCCGGACGGATTCCGAGCGACGCGGCGTGACGGACGATCGCGCGGGCGAGAGGGTGCTCCGAACGCGCCTCGATTGCGGCGACGATCGCGACGAGCTCGCTCTCGGTATGCCCCCTCGCCGGAACGACCGCGCACACGGACGGGCGCCCTTCGGTCAGCGTGCCGGTCTTGTCGATCGCGAGGGCGCGAAGACGCGCGACCGCCTCCAGGAAGCGCCCGCCCTTCACGAGAACGCCGCGCCGCGCGGACGCCGCGAGCGCCGCGACGACGCTCACCGGCGTCGAGATCACGAGCGCGCACGGACACGCGATGACGAGAAGCACGAGCGCTTGATAGACCGACCGGGACCACGCGCCGCCGAAGAGGAGCGGCGGAAGCGCCGCGACGAGAAGAGCGAGGCCGATCATGACCGGCGTGTAGATGCGCGCGAACTTCTCGACCCACTGCTCGCTCGGCGCGCGCCGCGACCTCGCCTCCTCCACCATTCGGATGATGCGCGCGACGGTCGTGTCCTTCGCCTCTTTCGTGGATCGGATCTCGACGGCGCCCTCGCCGTTGATCGTTCCGGCGAACACCTCGTCTCCTTCTTCTTTGTTCACGGGGAGCGATTCTCCCGTGATCGGAGCTTGGTTCACCGATGTCGATCCGCGGACGAGAACGCCGTCGACGGGAATCCTTCCGCCCGGCCGCACGAGCACCGTCGCGCCGGGAGGAATCGCCTCGACCGGTTTCTCCTCGGTGCGTCCCGTATCCGGATCGAGCACCGTCGCGACGGCGGGGGAGACGTCGAGCAGAGAGCGGATCGCGCGGCGCGCCCGCTCGACGCTCCACGACTCGAGAAGAAGCGCGAGCGAGAAGAGAAAGACGACCGCCGCCGCCTCGAACCACTCCCCGATCGCCATCGCGCCGGCCGCTGCGATTGTCATGAGGAGGTTCATGTCGGGCCTCGCCCGCCGCGCCGCGCGAAAGGCTTTCGGCGCGATGAACCACGCGCCCGCGATCGCGGAGGCGAGATAGAGGAGGGTCGCCGGGAGCGGAACACGTTCGGCGCCGAGGCGTCCGGCGCCGAGCACCGCGAGAAGATCGCCGCGCGCGATCCAATCGGCGGTGAAACCCGCGGCGAGAAGAACGCCGCCAAGCACGCATGCGGCTGGCTTCCCGAAGCGCTTCGAGAGGCTTTCTTCCTCGCGGGCGTCGCGTTGCATCGCGAGCCGGCTCCACGGAACCGCCGTCATTCCCGTGCGAGCGACCGCCTCTTGGATCGCGGCGGCAAGCTCCGAACCCTCCGCGACCGAGACGGTCATCTTCCCATCGAGAAGATCGAAGTCGAGATGCTCCTCGCCGCCGACAAGCGGACCAACCGCGCGCCGAAGCGCGCCGATCTCCTCGGCGCAATCCATCCCGCGAATCTTAAAGGAGAGCTTCACCGTCCTCTTCATCGCAGCCTCTCTCGATTCCGTTTCATTCGATGAAGATACCAAATCCCGCCCGGAAGGCTGCTCGGTCCCATCGGCAGCTTCCCGCGGCGCACCCCCGCGATCTCGAAGCTTGAAGACTCGCCTGTTCACCAGTTGGCAGCAGGTGCGAGTCCCGCCTGAGAAGCCCGCCCAGACACCCATCGCGCAACTTCCGAAATAACAACCGGTTAGGGTTTGCATGTCCCCCCCACCCCGGCCGAGACTCGAACCTGAGACCAAGTGGGTGACGGCCTCGGCCTTGCCCCCCATCGACACATGAAGAAACCGCGTCTATCCTGAGAGCAGAAAGCCGAGCCGCTCGCCCACCGTGGAAACCCGTCCCTGCATCGACCCGGCGCGGGCGGCTCTCGTCTCATGCTCCGGTCTTCGGGCCGGAAGGGGACTCTTGTGTTCTGGGGACGCGGTGGCTATTTCTGGACGATTCGTGGCTTGTCCCGATCGCCGGTCGGGCGAAATAGGTGTGGTGTCCGCCAGATGCGCCTCGCGGTGTTCCTGCTGTTCGTGATCGGGGCATTCGCAACAGAGTGTTCGGCGGACGGCCCGGTTCGGCGCCTCGGCATGAGAGAAGCGATCTCGCACCACCATTTGCGGGGGAGGCTACCGGAGACCTGCCTGATTTCGTACTACGAACTCTGCTCCGGTTGGATCTGGGTGTGGTCGGGCTAACAGGTCGAGTATGCTGTCGTTTTCGATCTCCCAAACGATTGCGGTAAGCAATCGGGACAGGTGTGTGCGAACACCGGCTTTTGGTGGTACTGGCGATACACGAACCCCGGGTATCAGGTTCCGGTGACCTATTCTCTTTACGCGGCCGACTCGGCACTTTGTCGTGTGGGGGCGCCTATCGGCACACTGCCGAATCAAGATCCGATAGAACGCTGGAACGCTTATTCTGGGCTCGGAAGTACTACTTCGGATTTCGTCGCAATTGTGGCAATCTCTGCGTCGTTGCCGATGGCGGCGACCGACAACACCACAAAGAACCACGCAATCGGGTGCGCCCAAATCCCGACAGCCGTTCACAGCGCGCTGGGTTTCGTTTCTCACTGTCCGCCGACTGCAATGGAGGATGGATTGGGTCCGTGCAATCTTCTTGCAGATGGGGAATTCTACTGCGCTGCTACGACTGTCGAGCTTTCATCCTGGGGTGCGATCAAGGCGCTGTTTCGATGACGTGGCTCCCTATCGTTCATGTAAACCCCATCCGCCTGTGACCTGGTCGATTTCGTGCGCGCTCGGGGACGTTGCGAACTTTCGGACTTTGTTTCTCCACCAACTCCCCTCATAAACCAGTTCCTCGCGCATAGAGTCGAGAACCTGTCTGCACTATTCGTCTTCCGTCCCCTGTGTTCCGGCATAAGCAGATTGAGCGTGAAGTTCCGCTAGTTCGGAATGTCCACGATCTCTCCCCGATCTCCTGAATTACTCCGAATTACGCCGTTGACGGCAGGCCCGCGGCGTGCGAAACTTGTGGTCGGCTCGGCGGTTCGTCTCCCGATACCGCGGGCAAGTCTCCCCCCAAGAAAACGCGTGCGTGGTCTCGTGTTGGCCTTTGGCCACGAACCCGATGGAGAAGCTGTCATGAAGATCCGGCCGTATCGTCTCGTCGGCTCGGCGGCGCTCGCCGTCGCGCTCCTTCTCGCGCTCTTCGTCCCCGCAATCGCAGAGAACGCGACCCCGCCGGCGAGCTTCGGCTCCGGCGTGGCCGCCCTCGACGACGTGCGCGAGCTCGTGCTTCCGCAGGTCGATGTCCTACGCTATGTCGAGGAGGACGAGGAACGGATGGCCTCGGAGCCGGGCGGTCCCTACCGCTTCGCGGCGCCCCACTTCCTGAGCCTCACGCCGGATCGCGAGGGAACGTGGGAGAGCCTGCGGGATGGAAGCCGAATCTGGCGTCTTCGCGTTCATTCCGCGGGCGCGCTCTCGCTCAACTTCGGGTTCGTGCCGTTCGACTTGCCGGAAGGCGCGATCGTTCACGTCTACGATCCGGAGCGGCGCAACGTCTACGGTCCCTACGGACCTCATGACGCGGTCGAGGGCGAGTTCTGGACGCCGATTCTTCCCGGAGACCGCGCGGTGATCGAGCTCTTCGTTCCCGCCGTCGCCTCTTTCGAGCCGACCCTCTCGCTCGCGCAAGTGAGCCACGACTATCGCGGGTTCGCATCGATGGCGGCGAACAAGCTCATGCAGGGATGGTGCAACAACGACGTCATCTGCCGCGAGGGCGATCCGTGGCGGGACGACATCCGCTCGGTCGGCGTGTACACGCTGCAGGGATCGTGGACCTGCTCCGGACAAATGGTGAACAGCAACACGGAGGATCCGCCTCCTTACTTCCTCACCGCGTACCACTGCGGGATCACGTCGGGCAACGCACAGACAGTTCGCGTCTACTGGAACTACGAATCCCCGAACTGTGGGCAGCTGTGCTGCGGCAGCCTCTCGCAAAACCAGTATGGCTCCACGCTCCGCGCCCGCTACAGCACGTCCGACTTCTGTCTCATCCAGCTCTCGCGGGATCCGGACTCGTTGTTCAACGTCTACTACGCCGGCTACGACGCGACCGGGGCCGCCGTCTCGAGCAGCGTCTGCATCCACCATCCGAACTGCGACGAGAAGGCGATCAGCTTCAACACCGATCCGCTGACGGTTACTTCTTACCTCGGCACGTCGGTCCCCGGAAACGGGACGCACTGGCGCGTCGACGATTGGGAAGACGGAACGACCGAGCCCGGCTCCTCCGGCTCCGGCCTCTGGGATCCGAACCACCGGCTCGTCGGGCAGCTGCACGGCGGATACGCGTCGTGCTCGTCGATCACGTCCGACTGGTACGGAAGGCTCTCGGTCTCTTGGACCGGCGGCGGGACGAGCGCGACTCGCCTCAGGGATTGGCTCGATCCCGACAATACGGGAACGCTCGTCCTCGACGGACGCGACCCGGGAGCGATCGACACCAAGGTGGCCGACGGGCGTCCCGCCGGCGGCGACAGGAACGCCCTCTTCCCGATCACCCCGAACCCGACTCGCGGCTCCGCGCGGATTCTTTTCAATCTAAAGAAAGCAGGCGTCGTCGAGATGGAGGTCTTCAGCGCGAGCGGACGTCTCGTCTCCACGATGCCGGCCCGTTCGTTCTCCGCCGGATCGGGCGCGGTCACTTGGGACGGCGGCGGCGAGGCGGGCGATCTCCCGGCCGGCGTCTACTTCGTCCGCATGCGCATCGACGGAGAAGTCTCAGGGACCGAGAAGGTCGTGTTGCTCCGGTAGGAATGCCGATCTTCGAGTCGGCGCTACTCGATTTCGCTCTCCCGTTCGGATGAGGCCCGGGATGATCGTCCCGGGTCTCTTATTGTATACTGCGCCCGGAACCCGCGGGGCCGGGGTCCTGAAGGAGGAGCGCGATGAAGGTCGGAGCCAGGAATCAGCTCGTGGGCGAGGTCGTGGAGATTCAAAAGGGGATGCTGATGGCGAAGGCGAAGTTCAAGATCCCCGCCGACTCGACGATGGCCTCGGTGATGACCCTGGAATCGCTGGAGGATCTCGGTCTCAAGAAGGGGGACAAGGTTCGCCTCTTCATCAAGGCAATCAATGTTTTGGTGGTGAAAGAATAGCAGTATTCCGGGGACGCGATACCGATTGGGGGACGATTCGCGGTCAAGAACTGGGGGATACCATACCTGTTTCGGGGCGATTCAAGGCCCGTCTCAATCGCCGGCCGGAGGAAATAGGTATTCTGTCCCCGCGGTCCTCGGGCGAGTCGAGCACCGTGTCCCCCAAGCTTTACAGGTCGATCTTCATCCCGAGCGCGTTCGCAAGGAAGGCCCAGCAGTCCGGGTGCTCCTCGATCCTCTTGCTCGTCGGCTTGCCGCCCCCGTGCCCCGCCTTGACGTCGACTCGAATGAGAACCGACGCGGGCCCGGCCTGTGCTTCCTGCAGAGCCGCGGCGAACTTGTAGGAATGGGCCGGAACCACGCGGTCGTCGTGGTCGGCCGTGAGGATCAGCGTGGCCGGATAGGACGCGCCCGGCTTCAGATTATGCAAGGGTGAATACTTGAAGAGCCAGCGGAATTGCCCAGGATCGTCGGATGTCCCGTAGTCGGATGCCCACGCCCATCCGATCGTCCATTTGTGAAAGCGGAGCATGTCGAGCACGCCGACGTCCACGAGCACCGCTCCGAAAAGGTCCGGCCTCTGCGCGAGGCACGCCGCGGTCATGAGCCCGCCGTTGCTCGCTCCCTCGATCGAAAGCCGCGACGGCGAGGTGTATCCCTCCGCGATCAGGTGTTCCGCGGCGGCGATGAAGTCGTCGATCCCGTTCTGCTTCTTATCGAGCATTCCGTCTTCGTGCCACCGCTCCCCGTACTCGCCCCCGCCGCGCAGGTTCGCGATCGCGTAGATCCCGCCCATCTCGAGCCAAACCAAGTTCGCGACCGAGAAGAACGGCGTGATGCTGTAGTTGAAGCCGCCGTAGGCGTAGATGTGCGCAGGGTTCGAGCCGTCCCGCGCGATCCCTTTTCGATGAACCAGGAACATCGGGACGCGGGTTCCGTCCTTGCTCCGATAGAAGACCTGCTCCACCTCGTACGGAGACGGATCGAAGTCGATCCCCGGCTCGCGGAAGATTTCCGAGCGTCCGGCGACGAAATCGTAGCGGAAGACCGTCGTCGGATACGTAAAGGAAGTGAAGGCGTAAAAGAGCTCCGTTCCGTCCTGCCGTCCGCTGAGGGGCCCGAGATGGCGGAGCCCGCTGACGCCGCGGGCGCCGACGCTCCCGATCGCGGGAAGCTCGATTTCCTTCACGAGGCGCCCGTCCAGCTCGTGGATCGCAAGCCGCGCCTTGACGTCGACGAGCGACTGAAGAACGAGCTGGTGGTTCACGATCTTTCCAGCCTCAAGGATCGCGTCCGTCTCCGCCACCACCTCGCGCCAGGCCTCGCGCGCCGGATTCCCGGTATCAATCGCGACGACGCGCCGGTTCTTCGCTCCTTGCGTGGTGAGGAAGTAGAAGTCGTTTCCGATGCTGCCGGCAAGCGTGTACTCCGCGTCGAACTCGTCCAAGAGCCGTTCGATCGTCCAGGGCTTTTTCGACAGGTCCGCGAAGTGGACCGCGGCCTTCCGGCTCGTTCCCTTCGAGACGACGATCACGAGATACCGCCCGTCGTCGGTCACCGAGGGATCGAACCCGAGCTCGGGATCGTCCGGGCGCTCGTAGACGAGCTCGTCCTCGCTCTCTGCCGTCCCCACCCGGTGGTAGAAGACCTTCTGGTTCTTGTTTTGGTCCTGATAGGCCTGCCCTTCCCTCGGCGCATCGAAGCGCGCGTAGAAGAACCCGGCGCCGTCCGCGGTCCAGGCGGTCGGCGCGAACTTGATCCACTCGAGCTTGTCGGGGAGGTCCTCGTTCGATCGGAGATCGCGCACGCGCAAGGTCTGCCAGTCCGAGCCGCTCGCGCTCGTCCCGTACATCATGTAGCGCCCGTCGTCGCTGAAGGAGAGGTTCGCGAGCGCGACGGTGCCGTCCTCCGAGAGCCGGTTCGGGTCGAGAAGAACGCGCGGCTCATCCTCGAGCGTCTCCTGCGCGTAAAGAACATCCTGGTTCTGCAAGCCGTCGTTCTTGCCGAAGACGTAGCGCCCGCCGAGAAAGTAGGGGATCGAGAACTTCGGGTAGTTCCAGAGCTCCGTGAGGCGCTCGGCGATCCGATCGCGTCCTGAAATCGCGCCGAGATACGCGAAGGTCGCTTCGTTCTGAGCGCGGACCCACGCCGCGGTCTCCTCGGAGTTCGGATCCTCGAGCCACCGGTAGGGATCCGGGACCTTGATGCCGTGGTAATCGTCCACGACATCGACCTTGCGGGTATCGGGAGTGCGGATCTCCGTCCTCGCGGCGAACGCGGCGACAAGAACGAGAAGAAGGGTGAACAAGGAACGAGCGGCCAATTGCTTCATGTCTACATTTCCCCTCAGGAGGAAGTTGGGGCGTTCGCCGGCAGCAAGGAGTCTTCGCGCGCCGGCGTTCGCCGTCCGTTGCGAGCGAGCCGCGTACGATTCTAGCATCGGCGACGGAGCGCATCCAGGGCCGGAACCCCGCCCCTCCGAGGCTGGACCGGAGCGGCCGCGCGTGGTAAAATGAATCCGGTCCGGTGCGCGGCGTTCTTGCCACCGCGGCCCCGGCTCGCCCGATGCCAAACACACCTCTTTTGGAGGGAAATCCGATGTTTCGACTTCTGTTCCCGCGGACGGTCCTCGCGGCTGGCTTTCTTCTCTTCGCGCTTTTCGCGGTCCCCGACTCACCGGCGCGCGCCGAGAGAGCGGACGACGTTCGAGGAACGACGACCCCCTCGGTCGTTTTCACGGGCGATTGGGAGGAGGACCCCGAGGGAGCGGCGCGCGGGCCGGCATCGTTCGCCTTCGGAGACGATCCGATCGGCGAGGGGGCCGCCGCACTCCGAGACTCGATCTGGGAGCTCATCCAGGCGGACACGTTCCTCGCGCGCCTCCCTGCCGGCGAGGCATGCTATGTTTACTTCGACCATCTCGCGGAGTCGCTCGCCGTTCTCCTCCCGGAGGAGCCGGTCATCGCGCGCGCGTTTCAGGCGATCGACTACGCGCCTGCCTGGCTCGCCGAGGATCTTCGCGACGTGTTCAGCCGCGTCGATTCCGCGACCCAGGACACGCTCGCCGGGACGATCCTCGCCGCGTCGGATCCGATCGTCGACGAGGTCGCGTTCGTCGTCGCGCACACCGCCTATCAGGTGCTCCGGTCGGAGAACCTCTATCACGGGCTCTTCATCGAGAACGCCGAGCATGTCTACGCCTTCGACCCGTATCTCGACTACGTGGAGATCGTCGATTACGGATCCGCCGCGGCGGGCGGCGATTATTACTCGACCATACGATATTTCACAGCACAAGGAGGCGACACGGTCGAGGTCGAGATGCCGCGCGAGCGTTATTATTGGGACATCGTCCATCCCAAGATCACGGACGAGTTCCCGACGTACATCGACCCCGCGACCGGAGAGGCCGCCGACCCTCCGGTCGGGCGCTTCTGGCGCGAGTTCCTCTTCACGCACGCGGATTCCGGATATCCGGTTCTCAGCGAGAGGCTCGCCGGCTGCCAAGCGCTGTGGGAGGGGAACGTCGACAGCCAGGTGAACGGAGCGATCGGGATCCTCACGAAGTGGGTGCAGGACGTGCTCGATTTCGGCTCCGGAGCGGAGCGCCCGATCCAGCCGGTCCGCATCTATCGCCTGCATCTCGGGCGCTGCGGAGAGCACGCAGACTTCACCGCAGCGGCGGCGCGCGCGGCGCTCATCGCGACGAACTCCCCTTCGGCACCCGACGAGGACCACACGTGGAACGAGTTCTGGGACGAGCGTTGGATTCCGTGGGAGCCGGTGAACAACTATATCGACTCGGGTTGGCACTACGAAGGGTGGGGGAAGTCGTTCCTCGGCGTCTTCAACTGGCGGGGAGACGATTGGACTTGGACGTCGACCCAGCGCTACACGCCCTCCTGCTCGCTCACCGTGGCGGCGACCGACTCGGCCGGCCTTCCGATCGACGGCGCGATGGTCCGCGTCGCGCGCAGGCTCGGCCCGGGGAACTTCGTTCTCTCGACTTGGGGCCACACCGATCACAATGGGCTGGTCGGGTTCACGCTGGGCGACAACCATAACATCTTCGTTCGGATCGAGAGCTCGGTCGGAACCTTTCCGTCCGACGGAGGAGCTTACCGCAAGGCGGTCGATAGCAGCCTCCCGGGCGAGCACTACTCGTACGAGCGAATGGTGAACGGCTATCGTCCGAACATCCCGCTTCTCCCGCACGACTATCCGATACCGACGTGGGACCAATATCTCCTCCGCATGACCTGGCGCGGCCAAGAGATCGTCTACGGAAACAACCACTACGGCGGGAACACGTTCGCCGACCGCAGGGAGGGGAGCTCGATCGAGTTCTTCATCCTTCCCGAGGAGATGTTCCCGCTCTACGCCGCGGGAGACACCGCTTGGGCGTTCGAGATACGCGAGGAAGCGGACTCGGGCGATGTTTCCTTCCAGGTTCCCGAAGCGGACAACTACTATGTCGTCTTGTCGAACGGGGAGCATGTCAAGAACAAGCAGCTCATCGCGGGCACGGTCGAGCTGTACAAGAAGCGCCCACAAACCGGCATCGCGGCGGATGGCGGGTTCGCACCCTCGCGGACCGCGCTCCGCGCGAACGCGCCGAACCCGTTCAATCCTCAAACATCGATCCCGTTCTCGCTCGCGCGGGAGGAGCGTGTCGAGCTTGCGGTGTACGATCTCGGTGGGCGCTTCGTGAAGAGCCTCGTCTCCGGCCCGATGCCCGCGGGCGATCACAAGGCCGCGTGGGACGGGACCGACGCATCCGGCCGTCCTGTCGCCGCGGGCGTCTATCTGTGCCGCCTGGAGACCGAGACGGCGAAGCTCCACCGAAAGATGGTGCTCGTGAAATAACGGCTTCCCCTCTCCCTGAGACCGGTCTCTCCTCCGCGCGATCGGCGCGCGCTATCGAGAGCGTTCCGGTTTCCCCGGTCCTTCCGGCCGGTCTCTCCGGACGCGGATGTCCTTTCGCGCCCGCAGCATCCCGTTGACTCGGAACGCGCATCCCCTTACCATGCAAGGAGAAAGGGCGAGGGATCACCGCGCGGGAGCTTCATGAGCGGAGCAGGAGAAACCCATCCGAGCGCGTCTGCGGACGGGCCTTCTTCCGGAGAGGGGGGAGGCGCGGATCGGGAGGCGCGCGTTCGTACGGCCGTCCGTTCGATCACGTCCGAGTTCGAGATCACGATGGGGCGGGCGGAGGCGGTGCGGACCGCCTGCGACCGACTTCGGGAGATCCTCAAGGATGCGCCCGACCCATCCGATTGCGAGGCCCTTCTACCGCTTCCCCTTCTCCTCCGCAAGCGATCGGGAGCGGTCGCCGAGCCTCTCTTTCGCTTTCTTCTTGATTTCATTCATGCGTTAAACGATCCCTGGGCGTTCCTCGAGGGTATGCTGGAGGCGCGCGACGCCGGCCTCGCGAAAGAGGCGCTCGCGGCGGCGGTCCGCCTCGCCGACAAGGGAGCTCTCCGCGTCGATCGGAGGGTTTTAAGGTCCCTCGCAGAGCGTTCGCAAGAAGAAGGATCCGTCCTCCACGGAGGCGAGTCTCTCGATTCGATCGCGGCGCTCGCCGCGCGCGCATCCTTGGACGGCGAGACGCGCGGCGACCTCGCTTCGCTCCTCTGTCTCGACGAAGATCCGAACATCAGGCGCCTCGCCGCCCGAATCCTCGACCGGAGCGGCGAGCCGGCGCCTCCAGAAATCGCGGAGAGGCTTCTCGGCAGGGAAGCGCACGCGCTCCTCGCTCCCTATCTCGCCTTCACCCGCGCGAGCCATCTCGATCTCTTCCACATCGCGCCGAATCCCGGCTCGCCGCCGCCGCTTCTCGAGCCGCTCCGCCGCGCGGAGAAGATCTCCGATCCCTCGCTCCTCCGCGAGGTGATCGCCGAGGCCGGCTGGGCGCGCCTCAACTTCGGCATCGTCGCGGAGGAGCGTGTCGGCATCAGCGTCGCCGGCTCTTTTCCGCTCGCCGTCTCGCCCGCCGAGGAGATGCTTTTTCGCCGGGCGGAGGAGGTGCGCGAGGTCTTTCGCGTCTTTCTCTTCGTGTGCCACGGCGGGAGCCCCGCCTGCATTCGGCCCGAGGAGGGGGGCGAGGACCCGGTCGCGCGCTTCCGCACGTACAACCTCGCGCACGCGGAAGCTCTCTCCGACATCCTCGACGTCGCTCCGCTCACGCGCGAGAAGGTGCTTCGCATTCTCGATCGAATGGATCGGATCGCGGTGGATTACTCGTTCCTCTTCTCGCGGTATTCCGACGAATGCGCGATCCTTCCCGATATCTATCGAGAGCTCAAGGAAAAGGTCCTCGTCGAGCTCGAAAAGGAAACGACCGATCACTATCTCTCCGCGGAACTGACGCGGCTCGTCCAGATGTTCGAGGAACCGGGCTCGCTCGGCGAGGTCCGCACGCTCCACGGCCTGAAACGCTATCTCCATCAGCGCGGTCTCCGCCTCGGCTTCCGTCTCGTCGAGACGGCGCGCGCAACGAACCGCACGGTCGACATCGTTTCCGCTTCCGCGCGCCGCGTGCTTCAGGTCGTTCGCGCGGTCCAATACGTCGACTTCGAGCCCGAGGAAATGGGGCAGGTCGATCCCGCCGGGAGCGGGATTCCCTACCCGGTGCGCGTCGCCGTCGACGGGTTCGCTCGGCAGATTCTCCACGGCCAGGAGCGCCTTCCCGGCATCCGTGTCTTCTGCTACGGCAACGAGGTTCACTACTACATTGCCTTCGGCAACCATCCCGCGTTTCTTCGCATCGACTACGCGCCTCCGCTCCGCGGCGGAATGATCGATCTGGAATACTACGGCGTGAGCAAGAACGAGCTCACGCAGCACCCGAACCCGTCCCTCGATGGAATCCGGCTCTTCTTCCGCAACCTCGAGTTCGACATCCAGATCGACAACACTCACATCCACGCGCGCTACGACAAAGAGCGCGCCCTCGACCTCGGCGACGTTTGCGAGAAGGCCGAGGCTCTCTTCCGCCTCGTTCCCTACCTGATGGAAGTGGATTGGGTCATCGGCTCGCTCGCGCTCGATGCCGAGGCGAAGCGGAAGGTCGCGGAATCGTGGGCGGAGTCCTTCGCGATCTGGGGCGTGCTTCCCGTGCGCCATCTTCTCACGAAGGATCGGACCGGGATCGTAGTCGCCGTCGAGCCGGACGCGGCCGGCGCGCGCGAGATCGTCTGGGACGGGAAGGGGGCTTATCGGGATCGGTACAGCGCCCCGCCGCCGCCGAGCTTGATCGCCGCTCTCCGCGCGTCGCTCGGCGGCGTGGAGCCCGAGCTGCAATCGAACCTGGAGATGTGCGGGTCGCGTCCGATCGGCCAGATCCGTCTCGAGAGGCTGCTTCTCCATCCCCTCCGCGAAGCGGCGAAACGCGGCGAGATCGCCGAAAGGCCCGAAGGGTACCGAGCGCGGCCGCCCGAGATCGCCGAGCGCATCGACGAAGCCGCGCGCTTCGCGGAAATCCTCGCCGCGGGAACAAAAGCCGTCGCCGGTTCCGCGGATCTCGCAGGTCTCGTCGCCCCGCTCGAGCGAACGCTTCGCTTCCGAACCACGGGGAGCGTCAACGGCTACGAGGTCCAGCGGGCCCGGCTGTTCCTGCGGGGAGAGGTCCTCGGGATCTTCGTTCTCCGCGATGCCGGCGGCGTGATCCGTCTCGCGCTTTATGCAAGAGACGAGGTTCTTTCGCGGCGGCGCGCGAGCGCTTCGGAACCGTGGCGGGAGAACACAAACACAGACAAGGGGGAGCTTCTCGCGCTCCTCCGCGGGGGGAACTACCTCGCGCCCGGAGGAGGGTCGGCGATCGGGAATCCCGAGGAAGAGGCGGAGCGCATCTTGGAGCGGATGCGGAGACCGAACCCCCTCCGGCAAACTCCTCCGCTCCCCGGAGAGCGAATTGTTCATGGATTAAAGGCTTCGCCGGGGCGCGCGGTCGGGACCGCCCTCTTCAGCACCGAGAACCGCGACCCGCGCGATCTCGAGGGAGCGATTCTCGTCGCGCCCTCCATCCGGCCCGAGGACAACACGTTTCTCTATCACTCCGCGGGGGTCGTCTCGACGGGGGGAGGCGTCCTCTCCCACGCGGGGCTGATCGCGCTCCAGTTCCATAAACCGGCGCTCGTCGTTCCGGGACGGTGGGAGCGCGGTGAAGGCGGAGCGCTGCGGCTTGCCTATGACACGCTGGAATATCGAGAAGAGAAACAGATGATCGGCGTTTACGAGACGGCGGTCCGGCGCGACATGCGCGAGCGGGAGGATCGCCTGAGGGAAGGGGATCTCGTCGTGCTCGACGCGGACGAAGGGACCCTTCGAGTCCTCGGCCAGGATCCCGAAGCGCTCGCGCTCCACAACGGGTTCCGTCACTTCGGAGAGACGGCGAGCCGCCTCGCGCGCGCGACCGACGAAAAGGAGATCCTCGTTCTGAGGGGAGACCGTCTTCGCGCGCGCCATCAGATCGAGAAGCACCTTCGAAGGCTGTCTGAGCCGGTCCTCGCGCGGCACGCCGCTCACGAGCTCCTTCTCGGCCACCCTCTCTCCGGGAACGGAGGGGCAAGGAGCGAGAAGGCCGCTCTTCTCTCACTCCTCCTCGAAAACCCGCGCGTCACGGAAGCCGCCCGCAGGCAGCTTCTCAAGATCGCGGGAGAGCTCGCCGATCGCTCTCGCGCCCTCGCCGCGGAGGCGGAGAGACGGATCCCGACTTCGCCGTTCGCGTACGAGACGGTCATCCTTCGTCTTCGCCTGATCAAGCTGTGCGAGGCGCTGCGGGAAGCTCTCGATTCCCTTCGTGTCTGTCATGTAGAGACCGAAATCGAATCGTGTGGAGACGCCGGGCCGGTCGAGATCCTCTCTCGCGCGCGTCTCGAGGATCTCCGCGACCGCCTCCTCGCGGAAATCGAAGAGAGCGCTTCGTCTCCGGAGGAAAGCCCGATGCTCCGGCATCTCCTCCAGCGCGTGGAGCGGCTCGATCTCGTTCTCGGCGCTCCGCCCGAGGACGGCGCGGGGAAGAAGATCGTGCGGGCCCGCGCCCGGAAGCGCATCGAACAACAGGACGAGAAGGCCCGCGCCCGAGCGGCGGGGAAGTGGGTGCTCCGCGCGGAGGACGGCGGCTTCGAGCTTCACCCGTTCACCGGATGGAAGGCGGCGAACCTCGCCGAGCTGGAACGAATCGTCGGAAGAGGACACGTTCCGCCGTGGTTCGTCGTCGCAGATCGCGCTTTCCGGGCCGCGCTCGGTTCTTCGATCGGAAGAGCCGCCGCGACGCTCGGCCCGGCGGTTCAGGAGAAGACGACTCTTCGATCGGCGATCGATCGAATCCTCGAGAAGAAAGACGCCGACAATCGCGAGAAGTCGTCGGAGATCCGCCGCCTTTGGGACGAGATTCGCCTTCCGGATGAACTCGCGTCCGAGGTCCTCGACGCGTATCGCGCCTTCGGCCGGGAGGCGGACGACGGCGACTTCCCTTTCGTCGCGATCCGGTCCTCCGCGCGCGAGGAGGATGTGGAGACGGCCGCTCGCGCCGGCGAGTTCGACACGTATCTCTTCATCCGCGGCGAGGCGGCGCTTATCGAACACCTCAAGAAGGCGTGGAGCGGCCTCTGGACGGAACGTGCGATTCACAACCGCGCGGTTCTCGGGAGGGATGTCGAGGAGACCGGCGGCGGGATTCTGATCCAGAGGACCGTCCGCTCGCGCGTCTCCGGGGTTCTCCTCACGATCAACGTCGCGGAGGGCGACCTTCGAGAGATGGTGATCAACGCCGGGCTCGGGCTCGGCGAAGGGATTGTCTCGGGGATCGTCGCGGCCGATCAGATCCTCGTCGCCAAGGAAGGGGACATCGAGAACGCCCCGCTCCGTTTTCGCTACATCACGAGCGACAAGACCGAGCAGGTCGTCTTCAACAAGCGCGCGGGGTTCGGAACGGTTTGCGTAGAAACTCTTTATCATCAAAGACTCCGCGCCGCCCTTGAATACGTCGAGCTCCGGGAGCTCGTCGCCGTCGCCTCGCGCCTCGAGAGGGCCTACGGCTATCCTCTGGACATCGAATACGGAATCGAAGGGGCGAAGGTCTGGATTCTTCAGGCGCGTCCGGTCGCCGTGTTCGCCGCCGATCTTCGCGAATCGATCGAACGTTATCCGCTCGCGGGCGGACGTCCCGAAAAAGATCGTCCGAAACCGAAGGAGAAGACCTCATGATCCGACGAGAGGATTCCATCGCGTACCACACCGCGGATCGTCCGGGGAAGATCGAGCTCCGATTGACGAAATCCTGCCTCGGCCCGCGCGAGATGCGTCTGGCTTATCTCCCCGGCGCCTCCTTCCCTTCGGAGGAGATCGCGCGCGATCGCGCGAAGGTCTTCCAGTACACGGCGCGGGGGAACCTCGTCGGCGTCATCACGAACGGGACCGCGGTCCCCGGCCTCGGCGACGTCGGCCCCGAGGCGGCGAAGCCGATGCAGGAAGGAATGGCGGTTCTTTTCAAGAGGCTGGCGGATATCGACGTCTTCGACATCGAGCTCGACACGAAGAACCCCGACGAGATCATCGAGACGATTCGGTTCATCGAGCCGACCTTCGGCGGGATCAACCTGAAGGACATCCGCGCCCCCGAGGGCCTCGTCATCTACCAGAAGCTCTGCGAAACGCTCCGAATTCCGGTCTTTCACGAGAACCTGTACAGCACCGCGGTCGTCGCGTCGGCGGCGCTTCTCAACGCGCTCGATCTCGTCGAGAAGAAGATCGACGAGGTGCGCGTCGTTGTTTGCGGCGCGGGAACAGTCGGGACCGGGTGCGTGCGCCTCTTCCTTCGAATCGGCGTCCGGCCGGAGAACCTGCTCGTCTACGACGCCAAGGGGCTCGTCCATCCCGATCGCGAGGATCTCTTCGATTATCAGAGGGAATACGCGCGCGCAGAGAACGCGCGCACTCTCGATGGCGGCTTGAAAGGCGCCGACGTCTTTCTCGGCGCCTCCGCGGGCGGCGTGCTCACCCAGGAGATGCTGCGAGGGATGGGGCGCTATCCGATCGTCTTCGCCCTCGCCACGCCGGAACCGGAAATCGAGTTCGAGGCGGCCCGCGCGAGCCGGCGGGACGTCATCGTCGCGACCGCTCTCGGGCAGTATCCGAACGCGGTCGTCGACCTCCTCAGCTTCCCGTACATCTTTCGCGGGGCTCTCGACGTGCAGGCCACGCGCATCACCGAGGGGATGCTCGAGGCGGCGGCGCGGGCGCTTGCCAACCTCGCGCGCGAGGACGTCGTGGAGGAAGTCGAGCGAGCCTACGGAAACGAGCGCTTCAGCTTCGGCCCCGAGTATCTTCTGCCGAAACCGATCGACCCGCGCATCCTCGTGCGCGAATCGGCCGCGGTCGCCGAACGCGCGATCGCCGAGGGGATCGCTCGCCGTCCGATCGAGACCCGTCTCTACGAAGAGAGCCTCAACATCAGGATCGGAACCGGAAGGGAGACGCTCCGCGGCCTTATCTTCCGCGCGCGCCAGGAGAACATGCGCGTCGTCTTTTCCGACGGCGCCAACGAGACGATCCTTCGCGCATGCAGCATCCTCGAGGACGAGAAGATCGCGAACCCCGTTCTCCTTGGAGCGGAAGACGAGGTGCGGAGCCGGATTGAGAAGCTCGGTCTCGATCTCGCAGGGGTCTCGGTCGTCGATCCGGAACGGAGCCCGCGTTTCGAGCACCATCTCGGCGAGTACTTCCGGATGCGCCGCCGCAAGGGACTCATGCGGGTCGCCGCGGCGCGGCGACTCCGGCAGCCGGATATCTTCGGCGCGATGATGCTCCACTCGGGCGACGCAGATCTTCTCGTCGCCGGCGTCACGACGCACTACGCCGAGTCGCTCCGCACGATCCTCGAGGTGATCGGACCCCTTCCTGGAATCCGCAAGGTCTCCAGTCTCTACATGGTGCTCCTTCCGAAAAAAACCTACTTCCTCGCGGACTGCGCGGTGAACATCGACCCGAGCGCGGAGGAGCTCGCCGAAACCGCCCTTCTCGCCGCCGGAATGGCCCGTTCGCTCGGGATCGAGCCGCGCGTCGCCATGCTCTCCTTCTCGAATTTCGGGAGCGTGGACCATCCCTTCACGCGCAAAGTACGCGACGCGACCGCGATCGCGAAGGCACGCGCGCCCGAACTCGTCATCGACGGCGAGATGCAGCTCGCCACCGCGGTCGACGGATCGCTTCGCCAAGAGTACTTCCCCTTCTCGAACCTCGAGAGGGACGCCAACGTGCTGGTCTTCCCCGACCTCCAATCCGGAAACCTCGCCCTTCATCTTCTCCAGCACGTGGGAGAGGCGGTCCTCATCGGGCCCGCCCTCCTCGGGGCGCGCCTTCCGGTTCATCTTCTCCAATACGGGCAAACCGTGGAGGACGTCGTGAACCTCACCGCGCTCGGCGTGGTCCAGGCGGCCGAGAGGCGCGGCGCGTGAGAAAAAGGATGGAAGCGGGCGGCCGGCGATGGTAGCTTCTCCGAAAGCCGCCCCGGCGCTTCCGCCCGACAGGGCAACCCCAACGAGCGGAGAATGAGAAGCTCGCACGTTCGAATGCTCGCGTCTCTTTTCGTTCTCCTCGCAGCCGGCGAGGTCTCGGCCGGCCCGCGCGTCGCCCCGCACTTCGGGGTGCGTGTCCGGCAGGAGATCCAGCCGAACGTATTTTGGTTCGATCCCGAAGAAGACGATCGAAACTGGATGCGCTATCGCACGCAGGCCGGTCTGTGCGTGCAACTCCGCGCGGAGCACGCGCTCGACGTGCGCCTCGTGAACGAGTTCCGAAAGACGTACGAACCGGACACCAAGACGGACTATAGCGAGATCGTCTTAGATCGTCTCGCGTGGATCTGGACGCGCGAAGACGGGCGGCCGTTCGCGCTCACTTTCGGGCGACAGGATATCGTATGGGGCGACGGCTTCCTGATCCGCGACGGGACTTCTCTGGACGGAAGCCGCACGATGTACATGGACGGGATCCGCGCCCTCCTCCCAGGAGACAGAAGGACATGGGACTTCTCTCTCATGGCGAACCCGAAGAGAGATCCGTGGGTCGTGGCGCGCGACAAGAAGCGCTCGCTTCGGGACGCCGATCAACAAGCGCTCGCCCTCCGCTGCTTCACGCCGTCCGGTTGGGAGGCGGCGCTCATCGGCATCGGCGAGAAGGACCCGGACGGCTTGCGGCCCCCATACAACGGCTGGACGCTCGGCCTCCGCCGCGAGTGGAAGCAGGCGTCTCTTCGGCGCGGCGAGGCCGAAGTCGCTCTCCAGCGGAAGGAGGGCGGCGAGGGGACAGGCCTCGCCTTCGCGTGGAACGCGGCGCGCGCCCGGATGCTCGGGAAGAAGACCTCCGGCGAGATCGGGTTCTTCTACTACTCCGGCGAGAGCGAGAACTTCCGAGCGTTCCGCGGGATCTACGGGCGCTGGCCGAAGTGGAGCGAGATGTGGGTCTACTCGCTCATCGGAGAAGGGGGCGCCTCCGAGTGGCGGAATCTCGCTTCGCCGTACTTCACGCTTCGGCGCTCTCCCCTCGCCGATCGCCCGGCGCTTCTCGAACGCCTCGCGTTCCGCGCGACGATGCTCGTCCCGTGGGCGCCCGAGCCGAACTGGGAGGATCGCGGGCTTCTCTCCGTGATCGAACTTCGCACGAACCTCGCGCGCGGTTTCTCCGGGCAACTCCTCTGGGAATGGCATGTCGACGGTTCGTATCCGAAGGAAATGACGGAGAACGCCCATTTCATGCGATGGCAGATCGCCTACGATCTGAAATAGGAAGACGATGGGACCGTTTCACATTCCTTGGTCGACGTTCGGGGCGTTCCTCACCGCAGCGGCGGCGATCGCTCTCGCCGTCGTCTGGGCGCTCGGCGATCTCTCCCGCGAGAAGAGAGAGAAGGACCGGGATCGATGAGCGTCACCGTCGCCGTTCTCGTCCTCTACATCGCCGCCCTCGCGATCATCGGGTACGCGCTCCGCGGGCGTTCCAAGAGCGCGGAGGATTTCGTGATCGGCGGGCGGACCGTCGGTCCCTGGGTCACGGCGCTCTCTTTCGTCGCCGCCTACTTCTCGAGCGTCGTCATCATCGGCGGCGGCGCGTTCGGCTGGAAGTTCGGCCTCGCGACGATTTGGATCGGCGCGACGAACGTGCTCCTCGGGACGACCCTCGCGTGGATCGTGCTCGGACGCCGCGTGCGGCACTTCACCGAACGGCTCGGCGCCACGACCCTCTCCGGATTCTTCGCCGCGCGCTACGGATCGCCCTCGATCCGCGTCTTCAGCGCGGCCCTGACCGGCGTCTTCCTCATCGTGTACAACGTAAGCGTCCTGAAAGGGATGGCGAACGCGTTCGAGGTCCTGATGGACATGCCCTACCGCGCAGCGGTTCTCCTCTCAGGACTCGTGATCCTCTTCTACACGGCGACTGGAGGATACCTCGCAGTCGTCTGGACGAGCTTCCTGCAGGGGATCGTGATGATCGCCGCGCTCGTTCTTCTCGCGGTTTTCTCGGTGCAACGCGCGGGCGGGCTCTCCGGTCTCGCCGACCGTCTTGCTCTCGTCGATCCGGGACTCGTCTCCACTCCGGGGGTGTGGGGTTGGGCGGGGCTTCTCAGCTTCTCGTTCATCGTGAGCCTCGGCGTCTGGGGGATGCCGCAGCTTCTCATTCGTTTCTATTCGATCCGAAACGCGCGCATGCTCCGCGTCGGCGTCGTTGTCGTGAGCATCGGCGCGTCGATCGCGCTCGTCCCCTATCTCTGCGGCGCGGCCGCGCGCGTCCTCGTTCCCGACGTGGCGAGCCCCGATCTCGCGATCCCCGCGCTCACCCGTCTCGTCCTGAACGATTGGGGCGGCGCGCTTTTCCTCGCGGGAGTGGTGGCCGCCGGCATGAGCACGTTCGCGGGCGTTCTTCTCATCATCTCGAGCTCGCTCGTGCGGGACGTGTGGATCGAGGGGCTCGGACGTCCGCTCCCCCCCGGCGCGGAGCTCCGCGCGAACCGCGCGATGAGCCTCGTCGTCGGCGTCGTGAGCGTGGCGGTTGCGATGAAGCCGCCGGCCCTCATCCTCGTCCTCACCGCCTTCTCGTGGGCGGTCGTCGCCTCGACGAACCTCTGGCCTCTCCTCTTCGGCATCTACTGGAGGCGGACGAGCCCCGCGGCCGTGATGGCGAGCATGGCGGCGGGGGCCGGCTCCGCGCTCCTCTGGCAAGCCTTGCACCGCTTCCTTCCCGCGTCGTGGAAGGGGGTTCACGGCTTTCTCGTCGGGCTCTTCGTCGGCCTCGTCGTGATCGTCGCGGGGAACGCCCTCGGCCGTCCCGCCCCCGAAACCGCGATCCGCCGGGCCTGGGGAGAGGAGCCGTCCGCGCGCTCACCTTCCGCTTCCCTCTGATGCCGGTTTGTGGCATAATGATTGCCACCGCAACGTTCGCCCTGCCGGCGCGCTGGGGATCTGCTCCGTTCCGCATCTCGACGCGCCGGTGAGGACGCCCAGCGGGCGAACGAGGATCGGCCGATGCCCGACGCCAAGAAACCGAAACGCTCGCGCCTCGAGGAGAACCTCGCGAAGCGCCTCCAGATCGAGCAGTTTCTCGTCGGGACCTCGGGCGCGTTCATCAACACGCCGGCTGGGAAGATCGACGCGGCGATCGTCGATGCGCTCCGGCGCACCGGCGAGCTGACCGGCGTCGACAACACCGCGCTCCTCCTTTTCTCGCAGGACAAGTCGGTCTTCTCGCACGCAAGCGTCTGGTCTCGAACCGAGGGGGCGTGCGAAGGCCCCCAGGAAATCGAGACCGGTTCTTTCCCTTGGATGATGGGGAAGATATTGAACCGAGAGACCGTGGTGCTCGATCTGTCCGAGGGCATTCCCCCCGAAGCCGAACGGGAGCGCGCGTGGCTTCTCCGGATGGGGATCCGCGCTTCTCTCAACGCGCCGGTCTTTTGCAGCGAGGACGTGCACGGTTTCGTCAGGTTCGTCCTCTCCGCCCGGAGCGAGGAGAACCTCTTCCCGAACGAGGATCTCCTTCTCGTTCTCCGGGCCCTCGGCGCCATCTTCGGGAACGCGATCACGCGCAAGCGGAACGAGGAGCGGGCCCGGCAGGACGAGGAGCGCTACCAAAGGATCGTCGAGCAGTCCCTTCTCGGGATTCTGATCGTGCAGGGGAAGGCCCCCCGCGTCGTTCTCGCGAACCGCGCCGCCGCGGAGATGCTCGGGTTCTCCCACGAGGAGATCCTCGGGCTCCCGCCTGGAGGCCTCCTCGGGGTTTCCCACCCGGAGGAGAAGGAGCGCCTCCTCGGCGCCTACCGGGAGCGTCTCCTCGGTGTCGATCATCCTCCGGAGAGCGAGATCCGTGTCGTCCGCCGGGACGGCCACGTTCGTTGGCTCCGAGTCTACTCGGCGGCGATCGAGTACGGCGGTGAGCCGGCCGTCCAGCTCCTCTGCATCGACAACACGGCGCGGAAGAAGGCCGAGGAGGCGCTCCGTCGGAGCGAGGAGAACTACCGCACGCTTGCCGAGTCCTCGCCCGACTTCATCTTCGTCATCGATGCGGATCTTCGGGTGAAGTACATCAACACGGCGGCGGGACAGGCGGTCGGCCTGACCCCGGAGGAGGCGCTTGGCAGGCGGCTCGATCAAGTCTTCGAGGCGCCGGTCGCAGAGGAATACGCGGCCGGGATCCTCCGGGTGATGCAAACCGGAAGCACGACGACCGCTGAGCGCTTCTTCCGAACCGCGCACCGAGCGCTCTGGATCGCCACGACCCTTGTGCCGATCCGGTCGGAGGACGGAAAGGTCCGAGCCATTCTCGGCGTCTCGCGCGACATCACCGAGCGAAAGAAGGCGGAAGAGCAGATGCGGGCGCACGGCGAGAAGCTCGAGGTCCTCGTCCGCGAGCGGACCGAGCGGGTCCGAACCCTCGAGAGGCGTCAGGCGGAGATCGAGAAGCTCGCGGCGACGGGACGAATGGCCGCCCGCGTCGCGCACGAGATCAACAATCCTCTCGCCGGCATCCGGAACTCCTTCGTTCTCATCAAGGACGCGATCCCCTCGGAGAACTCGTACGCTCGTTACGTTCCGATCATTCTAAGGGAGATCGACAGCATCGCCTTCATCGTTTCGCAGATGTCCTCGCTGCATGCCCCTGAGGTCGGCGCCCCCTCCCGCTTTCCTCCGGCACGATCCGCGGAAGAGGTCGCGACGCTTCTTCGCCGCACGTGCGAGAAGCGGGGCGTGCGCCTCGAGCTCGATCTCGGGGATGGTCGCGCCGCGTTCACGATGACGGAGCCTCTTCTTCGCCAGATCCTTTATAATTTGATTCTCAATGCGATCGAGGCCTCTCCTTCCGAGGGGAGGGTCTCCGTCCGCACGAGGGTTCTCGACGACGGGGTCCTTCTGTTGGAGGTCGCGGACGAGGGGCCCGGCATCCCCGAGGAGAACCGATGGAAGATCTACGAGCCCCTCTTCACGACGAAGTCTCCCGGCGAGACCGGAGGCCTCGGGCTCGGCCTCCCCGTCGTCAAGTCCATCATCGAAGCCCTGAAGGGCTCCATCGATTTCGAGTGCACGCCCGGCGGCGGGACCGTGTTCCGGGTTCTCATCCCGCCGGACCAAGAAGGGGGTCAGGCATCATGAACCAAACCGGACGCATTCTCATCGCCGACGACGCGGAGGTGTTTCTCGAATCGACCGCGGATCTTCTCCGCCGCGCGGGGTACGCATGCGACACCGCCCCCGACGCGATCCGCGCGAAAGAGATGCTCCGCGGCGCTTCCTACGATCTCCTCATCGCGGACATCCACATGAACGGAAACATCGATCTCGAGCTGATCAAGGAGATGCCCGAGATCGCCGAGGGGGTCCCGGTCATCATCGTGACCGGTTACCCTTCCGTGAAAACAGCCGTGGACGCGATCCGTCTCCCAGTCGAGGCGTACCTCCTCAAGCCGTTCGAGGAGCAGCAGCTGCTCGCCGAAGTGAAGCACGCGATGCTCCGCTCGCGGACGCGCGAGGCGATTCGGAGCGCTCGAACCCAGCTCATGGAGTGGACGGCGGATCTCGAGAAGATGCTCGATGAGACCAAAGCCGAGCCCGCGGCCGGGCGGTCGCTTCCCGTCGACGCGTTCGTCGGGCTCACCTTCCGAAACATCATCGCGTCGCTCTCGGGTCTTCGCCTCCTCGCCGAGTCCTTGCTTCGCCAAGACGGGAGGCCCCCGATGGAGGCGTGCCGCCTCTTCGACTGCCCGCGGCTCGACGAGATGACTCAGGCGATCGTCGAGACCGTGGACGACATCTGGGCGACGCGAAACTCCTTCAAGTCGGTCGTGCTCGCCGAACGGAGGAAGAAATTGCAAACTCTTCTCCGGAGGATGGGCGTCGGCCCGTACGGCAAGGTCCCGCCGATCCCCGAGGATGCGAACTAGTGTCGTGTCCCGTGGGTGACTTGGCAGTTTCCGGCGAGACCTCGTGGTTCCTGGCGAGGCGCGACGACGACCGCGTATCCAAAGAGATACGCCGAGGAGGAGCAACGAAGCCAGGGGCCGCGAGGGTCGTCGAAAACGTCAAGGAATCCGCGGGACACGACACCTAGAGCGAGAGCGCGCGGACCGATCGATGAGGAAACAGACCCAGGCGTACCTCTTCGCCGTAGGCGCCGTTCTTTGCTGGTCCACCGTCGCTTCGGCGTTCAAGCTCACGCTTCGAGAGACCGATCCGATCACGATGCTTCTCTACGCGTCCTTCTTCTCGGCCGCGTTTCTTCTCGCCGTCCGGTTCGGGCGAAAACGCGAGAGAGGCGGCGGCAGCGGAACGCCGAGAGGAACGGCGTGGCGTCGATCGGCCGCCGGCGGGTTCTTGAATCCCTTCCTCTATTATGTCGTTCTCTTCCAGGCGTACGATCTCCTCCCGGCGCAAGAGGCGCAGCCGCTGAACTACACGTGGCCGATCATGGTGGTCCTTCTCTCCGCCCCTCTCCTCGGACAGAGGATTCGCCCGCTCGGGTTCGCGGCGATCCTCGTGAGCTTCCTCGGGGTGATCGTGATCTCCACGCACGGGAACCTCCGCGAGCTTCGCTTCACGAACGGACCCGGCGCGCTCCTCGCGCTCGGGAGCTCCGCGATCTGGGCTCTCTATTGGCTGCGGAACGTGAAGGACCCGCGGGACGACGCGGAGAAGCTCGCGTGGAACTTCGTCTTCGGCGCCGCGTACGTGCTTGTCCTTCATCTCGCGCTCGGGAAGGACCTCCGGATCTCGCCGCGCGGGCTCGCCGGGTGCCTCTACATCGGGCTCTTCGAGATGGGCCTCGCGTTCCTCTTCTGGCTCCGCGCGCTCCGCCTCTCCGAGACGTCGGCGAAAGTGAGCAACATCGTCTTTCTCTCCCCCTTCCTCTCGCTCTTCTTCATTCGTTCCGTAATCGGAGAGCGGATCCTCCCCTCGTCGGTCGCGGGGCTCGCGCTGATCGTTCTCGGGATATGGATTCAGCGGCGGTCGTAGGAAGACGGGACGCCGATCACTCGACGTGCACGACGTGAAAGAACGCGAGCGATCCGTACTCGCCGGGGAACTCGCGGTACGCGGGAGCGGGAGCGTTCCTCAGCCGATCCGCGACCTCGCTCGCCTCGCGGAGAGCGCGCGCGTACTCCGCACGCTTCTCCCGCTCCGGGAGGGGGGGCGTTTCGCGCGCTTCGGGCCGCAGGGCCTCGCTGACGCCGAAGGGAGGAGCGCTCTTCGGCGGCTCGTCCACGTGGCTCCACGTCCCGGTCCTCGCGCTGAAACGGTAGAGCGGAAGAAAGAGCGGGCCGTTCTCGGCCAGGAACTCCGTTGCGTCGAGAACGTACTCGAGGTCGCTCTCGTCCATCGTGTAATGAAAACCGAGCCGCACCCAGCCCGGCTTGATGCCGAGATACCCCGCGTTGATCTGACATCGGTATCTCTCGGAAAGGTCGTCGTCGATGCGAAGAAGGTGATGGCCGTACGGCCCCGCGCAGGAACAGCCCGCGCGCGATTGGATCCCGAACAGATCGTTGAAGAGCCGCGTGACGAATTTCGAGTGGAGATAACGGTCTCCGTGGCGAATGTTGAAGGAGAAGATCGAGATGTGCGTGCCGGGACGCGGATCGCCCAGGATCTCGAGCTTCGAATGGCCGGCGAAGCGGGCGTTGAAACGGCGGATGAACTCGTGCTCCCGCTCCTCGATCGCCCGAACGCCGATTCTCTCCTTGAGCTCGATCGCGAGCGCCGCCTTCATGATCTGAAGGGTGCCCGGAGTTCCCGGCTTCTCCCGCGCCTCGATGTCGGCCGTGTAGTCGTGGCCGTGTCTCCCGACGTAGTCGACCGTGCCCCCCGCCCCGAACGTCGGCGGGAGATCGAGCCGGTAGACCCGGCTGTTGAAGAGGAGAATCCCCGCCGATCCCGGGCCGCCGAGGAACTTGTGGGGAGAGAGATAGATCGCGTCGAAGTACGACTCGGCGTCGCGGTTCATGTCGATGGCGACGTACGGCGCGCTCGCCGCGAAATCGAAGCAGGCGAGCGCTCCGTTCCGGTGAAGAATCCGCGCCGTCTCGTATACCGGGGTCTTCACCCCGGTCACGTTCGACGCGGCCGAGAAGGAACCGATCTTGAGACAATTCCCGTACTTCGGATCGGAGACCTTCCTCTCGAGATCCGCCCGGTCGAGGCCTCCTTGTTCGTCGAGGGCGATCTCGACGACCTCGGCGAGAGACTCGCGCCACGAGACCTCGTTGGAATGATGCTCGTACGGGCCGACGAACACGACCGGTCTTGAGTCGCTCAAGAAGCTTCGGAATCCGGAGTCATCGAAGCCGATTTCCCGCGCGTACTGCTCGGCCTCTTTTCGCAGACGTTCGCGCGTCGCGGGAGGAATGTAGACGCCGAGGATCTCTTGGAGCTTCTGGATCGCTCCGGTGCATCCGGTTCCCGCGGCGACGATGCAGGTCGACGAGTCGCCGTTCACCGCGCGCTTGATGATCCGCTCCGCGGCGTGAAGCATTTCCGTCGTGCTCCGGCCGGTCTCATCGTCCTCGGTGTGCGTGTTCGCGTAGTTCTCCTGGATCTTCGCCAGGTAGCGCTCGATGAAACGGACGCCTCGCCCGGAGGCGGTGTAGTCGGCGTAGACCATCAGGCGCATCCCGAACGGCGTCCGGAAGCGGAAGCCCGCGCCGATGATCTCCTCTCGAAGATCGGAGATCGAGAGACGGGGGCCCGCGATCTCGCTCTCGGCCCGCATGCCGTCGGAAACGGTCTTCTCTCTCTTCACGAAATCACCTCCGCGACCGGCGCCCTCCGAGTATACGACAAGAGGAGCACGAACCCAACCGGCGGCCGCCTTCTTGACCCGAGGGCGAGGGCTTGCGAGAATAGCCGAGAGACACCGCCCGGCCGCGCCGAAGAAAGGAGCCCGCTTGCGACCGACCCTCCGGCTTCTCTCCGATGATCTCGCCGACCGCATTCTCGGCGAGGCGCGCGACGTCCTCCGAGAGATCGGCGTCACGATCCAAAACGACTCGGTCGTCTCCCTCCTCGCGGAACACGGCGCGCTCGTCGATCGCGAGACCCGCAGGGTCCGCATCGGGGATGCGCTTCTCGACCGTTCGCTCCGCGCCGCGCCCCGATCGTTCAAGCTGTACGACGTTCTCGGCCGGGAGACGAACGACTTCTCCGGGCACAACGTCCACTTCACCCCCGGTTCCGCGGCTCTTCACGTCCTCGATCCCGAGACGGACGCGATCCGAAAGCCCCTCACGCACGACTACGTCCGCTACGCGAAGCTGATGGGGGGCCTCGAGCATCTCGCCTCGCAAAGCACCGCCTTCATCCCGTCCGATGTTCCCGAGAAGATATCCGACAGCTACCGCTTGTTTCTCAGCCTGCTCTACTGCGAGAAGCCGGTCGTCACGGGAACCTTCACCATTGAATCGTTCGCCGTGATGCGCGACATGCAGATCGCGGTGCGCGGATCGGAGCGCGCGCTCGAGGAGAAGCCGCTCGCCGTGTTCTCTTGCTGCCCGACCTCGCCCCTCAAGTGGAGCGACGTGACGTCGGAGAACGTGGTCGACTGCGCGCGATCCCTCATCCCCGTCGAGTTCATTGCGATGCCCCTCTCCGGCTTTCTCGCGCCGGTCACGCTCGTCGGCACGCTCGTGCAGCACACCGCCGAGACGCTGAGCGGCGTCGTGATCGCCCAGTGCGCGAGAGCGGGGGCGCCGATCCTCTACGGAGGCTCGCCGGCCGCCTTCGACGTCCGCTACGAAACGACCCCGATGGGCGCGATCGAGACGCAAATGATCGACTGCGCGGCCAACGAGATCGGAAAGCGCCTCGGGCTGCCGACGCAGGCGTACATCGCGCTCTCCGACGCGAAGCTCCTCGACGCGCAGGCCGGGCTCGAATCCGCGATGGGGGCCGTTCTCGCGGCGCTCTCCGGCATCAACAACATCTCCGGCCCCGGCATGCTCGACTTCGAGAGCTGCCAGAGCCTCGAGAAGCTTGTCGTCGACAACGAGATCTGCGGAATGGTCCTCCGCCTCGTCCGCGGCATCGAGCCGAGGGAGGATTTCCCGTCGCGGCCGATCTTCGAGGAGCTTCTTCGCGAGAATCATCTCCTCATCTCCGCGCACACGCGGCGCCACCTCCGCGAGGAGCATCTTTTCCCGGGTCCCGTGATCGATCGCGCGAACCGGCCCCGGTGGATCGAGGAGGGGAGCCGTACGCTTCTGGAGAGAGCGCGCGCCGAGGTGGACGCGCGGATCGCGCGGCACGAGCCGCCCGCGATCGACGATGGCGTGCGGAGAGAGCTCGTGCGCCTCATGGAGCGCGAGGCCCGGCGGGCGGGAGCGAACGCGCTCCCCTCGCGGGAGTGAGCGATGCGAAAGTCGCTGGTCTTTCGCCCCGCGCTCCTTCGACCCGCTTCCGAGGACGTGATGGCCGCGCAGGGGATTCCGCGCGGCGCGGCCCCTTCGCCCCGCATCGCGGAGCTTCACGAGGAGGCGGAGAAGCTCTTCCTCCGGCACGCGAGACCCGCGGGGGTTCTCGCCGAAATTCCCGCGGAGGAATTCCTCGACGTCTTTCGGGGAGAAGGAAAGAACGAACCCGGCGCGCCGCTCGAGAAGATCGCCCCGCGGGCGCGCCGCCTCGCTCTCTTCGCCGCGACGATCGGCGAGGAGATCTCCTCGGCGATCCAAGGTCTCTTCGAAGCGAACGATCCGGCGCTCGCCGGCATGCTCGACTCGGTCGCTTCGGCCGCGGCCGACCGCGCCGCCTCGCTCATGGAAGAACGTTATCACCAGTATCTCGCCGCCGGCGGAGACGCGGGACCCGGCACGGAGACGCTCGCCTACAGTCCCGGCTACTGCGGCTGGGACATCACCGGCCAGAGAAGACTCTTCGCGCGCTTGAAGCCGGAAGGCGCCGGCATCGCGCTCGGCCCAAGTTGTTTGATGCGGCCGATCAAATCGGTTTCCGGTGTTCTCGTGTCGGGACCCGCTGAGATTCACGTCTTCGCCCCCGACCATCCTTTCTGCCGCGAATGCCGAGCCCCGGGATGCCGGGCGAGAGCGGAAAAGAAATAGCGCCTCGCGCGCCGCTTCGATCGAGAGCGGCGGGCGCCGCGGAGCGCGAAAGGAGCCGTCGATGGAGATCTTGGGGCGAATCGCATCCTGCGTCGAGAAGGGCGAGCCCGACGACGTTCTCCGCCTCGTGCGCGAAGCCGCCGCCGCGGGCTTTCCCGCGGCGAGCATCCTAAACGAAGGGCTCGTCGCCGGGATGAACGTCGTCGGGGAAAAGTTCAGGGTTCATGAGATCTTTCTCCCCGACGTTCTTCTCGCCGCGAAGGCGATGGTCGCCGGAGTGGAAGAGCTCCGGCCGCATCTCGCGTCCGAACGGCCGACGACCCGAGGCACGATCGTCCTCGGCTCCGTTCAGGGCGACCTTCACGACATCGGCAAGAACCTCGTGGGAATCCTTCTCAAAGGGGCCGGCTTCGAGGTGATCGATCTCGGGCACGATGTGGCGCCCGAGCGGTTCGTCGAGGCGGCGGAGCGGGAGGGAGCGGCGGTCATCGGGATGTCCGCGCTTCTTACGACCACGATGGTGAACATGCGAAAGACGATCGAGCTTCTGGAGGAGCGGGGCCTCCGAAAGCGCTTTCTGGTGATCATCGGCGGCGCGCCGGTCTCCCGCGACTTCGCCCACGAGATCGGCGCCGACGCCTATGCCTACGACGCCGCGAACGCCGTCGATCGCTTGAGGGAGCTGACCGCGGAGAAGGCGCGATGAGGCTTCTTCTCGACCGCGTGCGCGCGGGCGAGTGCCTCGTCGCGGACGGCGCGATCGGCACCTCTCTTCTTCGCGAGGGAGTTCCCGCGGGCGCATCGCTCGAGAAGCTGAACCTCGAGGAGCCGGCGCGCATCGAGGCGATCAGCCGCGCCTTCCTCGACGCGGGAGCCGAGATTCTTCAGACGAATACCTTCGGCGCGTCGGCGCTCTGTCTCGCGCGGCACCGCCTCGAAGCCGAGACGGAGGAGATCAACCGGACCGCCGTGAGGATCGCGCGCCGGGCTGCCGCGGGCCGCGCGTACGTCGCCGCCTCGTGCGGTCCGTCGGGACGGCTTCTCAAGCCCCACGGGGACGCCGACCCTGGGCTCGTCGCCGATTCCTTCCGCCGGCAGATGAGCGCGCTCGCCGCCGAGGGGGTCGATCTTTTCTGCATCGAGACGATGACGGATCTTGTGGAGGCGTCGCTTGCGGTGCGGGCCGCGCGCGAGGTCGCGCCCGGCGTGGCGGTCTCCGCGAGCATGACGTTCGATGCCACGCCGCGCGGTCTCTTCACCGTGATGGGGATCGACGTCGCGCGGGCGGCGCGCGGACTGGAGGAGGCGGGCGCCGACATCGTCGGATCGAACTGCGGAAACGGGATCGAGATTCTTGTGCGCGTCGCGCGCGAGTTTCGCCGGCATACGCGGCTCCCGCTTCTCATCCGCCCGAACGCCGGGCTTCCACGAATCGAGGAGGGCGCCGCGGTCTATCCGGAGACGCCGGAGTTCTTCGAGGAGAAGGGGGAGGAGCTCCTCGCGCTCGGCGTGTCGATTCTCGGGGGGTGCTGCGGCGCCGGGCCCGAGCATGTCCAAGCCTTCCGCCGCCTCATCGACCGGCGGCGAAGAAGCGAACGCTGACCCTTCTCACCGGCGAGCCCGAAAGAACACCGGAAGCTCACAGATCGTAACTGCTTTCACGGCTTGCGGTTCGAGCGTCGCCCCGGCGGGCGCACGCGCCGTTTCAGCCCTTTGCGGACCCGGCCGAACATTAGATCGCGCGGACGCTCCGCGCCGCGCGATCCGCGGCGGATGGCGGGGCGGATCCGTTCGCCCCGGGGTTCCCGGCCCGCCCGCGCAAGGATCGGATGCTTATGAATCAGGATTTCGGCGGCTACCAGATCGTCAAGAAGATCGGCGTCGGCGGCATGGCGACCGTCTACACGGCGATTCAGAAGTCGCTCGGCCGCACGGTTGTCCTCAAGACGATGCACGAGCATCTTCGCGAGGACAAGACGTTCGTCGCCCGCTTCGAACGAGAGGCGAAGGCGGCGGCCGCGATGAGCCACGAGAACATCGTCAAGATCATCGATTACGGGCTCGCCGACGATACCTGGTACATCGCGATGGAATACGTAAACGGTTGGGATCTCAAGAAGTGGATCGAGCTGCACGGCTCGCTCCCGACCGAGATCGGGACGCTCGTCCTCTACGACGTGTGCGCGGGGCTCGCGCACGCGCACGCGCACCACATCATCCACCGCGACATCAAGCCGGCGAACATTATGCTCTCGCCGACCGGCGTCCCGAAGATCGCCGACTTCGGGCTCGCCAAGCAGACGCAGGAATCGACGGTTCTCACGGTGCACGAGACCATGATCGGAACCGTCCCGTATATGTCGCCGGAGCACGCGACCGGCCAGCACGTGGACGAGCGCTCCGACATCTTCTCGCTCGGCGTGGTCGCCTACGAGATCTTCGGCGGAAGGCGTCCCTTTCCGGGGAGCAGCTCGGCGAGCGTGATCCACGCGATCGTGACGCTCGATCCGCTCCCCCTCGTCAACCTGAACCCCCTCGTTACCGACGAGCTTCACCACATCGTCTCGAAGATGCTCCACAAGGACCCCGCGAAGCGCTATCAGAGCGCGGACGCGGTCCGAAGAGACCTCGAGCCGGTGATCGATCATTGGGGCGTGACGCGGGGGACGGATCTCATCGCCGAGTATCTGGCGAAACCGGACGAGGTGAAGAAAACGCTTTCCGTCCGGCGTTTCAAGGAGCACCTGAACCGCGCGTATCAGTACAAGAGCATGGGGCTCGAGAAGATCGACGACGCGATCAAGGAGTTCGAGCGGGCGCACTATCTCGCGCCCGAGAACGACGAGGTCACCCGTCATCTCGAAGAGCTCCGCGCGCAGAAGGCGCCGCGCGGAAGCCGGGGGGCGCGCGGAGAAGGCGGCTTCTCGTCCGTTCTCCGGAGTCCGGGGAGACGCGCGCGCGCGCTTTCGATCGCCGGCGCGGCTCTCGTCGTTTTAGCCGCCGGAGGCGCTTGGCTCGTCGGCGGCGGAAGGGACGCCGCGCGCGAGGACGACTCGCGATCGCCCCTTTCGTCGAGCGAGAGGAATCCTTCTCTCGTCGCGGCGGCGGCATCGGTTGGACTGGCGGCGACAGAGGCGGCCGACGTGAATGCGCGGCACGAACCCCCGCCGATCGAAGAGCGCGCCGCGGAACGCTCCCGACCCGAGAAGAACGAGCCGGCGATCGCTTCCGCGCCGCGGAGCGAATCGGTCACCGCTCCGGCCGCTCCCGCCGACCCGCCGAAGCCGGCGAGCCGCGAGGAAGCTCCCGCCGAAGCGCCCGCGAACGGAACGCTCGATATCACCGCCAAGCCGTCCGCGACCTTCGTCGTGAACGGCCGCGTGATCGCCGAGAACGTCTCGGCGGTCTCGCTCCTCTTCGCGCCCGGCGCCTACGACGTCCGGCTCGAGAACCCGTTCTACGGAACGAAAACGTGGAACAAGGTCGCGCTTCCGTCGAACCAAACGGTCGCCCTCGCGCACGACTTCACGAAGGAAGCGAAGGGCGCCTTTCTCACGGTGACCACGAACCGGATCCCCGCGATGATCTGGATCGACGACGCGCCGACCGACAAGTGGACCCCGCAGAGAGAAATCCCCATCGCCCCGGGGCTTCATCGCGTCACGGTGAAGAAGGAGGGGTTCCGGGTCGAGGAAGGGATCGTCGAGGCGGCGATCCGCGACGGCGCGATGATCGAGCTTTCCTTCACGCTTCAGGAAATCACGGAACCATAGTCACGAGGCCGCGATCCGCAGCCGCTCCATTCGGGGCAGCCTGGATCCTGCACGCGTCTTCGTCGCGAGTCCGCGATCCGCAGCCGCAGCAGAAAACGCGGGCAGGATCCAGGCTACCGATGCGGGGGCTCCGGGAAACCGGGGAGATCGCTGGGCGTCTCTCCGCCGCCGTCCCCGCCGCCTCCGGCGAGCGCGAGCAGGAGGCCCACGCCGAACACACCCCCCGCCGTCACCTGCACCCACCGCTTCTTCCAGAAGGGCGCCGGCCCGCGATGCTCCTCGATCGGAACGAGGACAAGGTCGAGCGCGGCGATTTCGGCGGCGGCGATCGTCACAACCGTGTCCCGCGCCGCGTATCCATCCCTCTCGACCCGAACCCGATGCTCTCCGGCGGGGATCCGCTCGATCGTGACCGGTGTCGGCTCCTTCTCGAGCTCGCCGTCGAGCACAACGTTCGCGCGCGTCGGATCGGTGCGCACGCTGAGGGCGCCGAGGTTCTCGTTTTCGTACTCTTCGAGCGCCGCTTCGAACGCGCTCATCTCGGGGCCGGCGACGACCTTCGTGTCCGGCCTCCAGTCGGGACGGATCCGAAGAAGCGCCTTGAACGCCTCGCGGCCGCGATCTTCCTCGCCGAGCCGAACAAGCGAGCGCGCGAGGTACTCGCGAGCGAGAATCTCTTTCTCGCCTTCGAGCGAATCGGCGAGCGGATCGAGCGCGGCGACCGCATCCGAGAAGAGACCGTCCCAGTAATGTCCGATCGCTCGATCGAGCGCGGCCGTCTCCTCTCCGGCCGAGGCTCCGTTTGCCGAGCCTGCCAGGACAAGAAGGAAGACGGCGGCCGCAACGAGACAAGGCATCGACCGTTGTCCGAGAGTCATGATGGAACCTCCGTTCCTTCGACTATCAACGATCATTGCTTGTTACCGCCCTTCCTCGAGGACGCTAACGCGCGCTTCGAGCGCTTCGATCGTCGCTTGCTGTTCCTGCACGATCTTCGCGAGGATCGCGACGAGATCGAGAGGTCTGTAGCCGTTCTTGTTCGGCGTCGTCACGAGGTCGGGGAGCTCGGAGGCGAAGAAACCGAGCTTCGCGGTCTCCTCTCCTTCCTTCCCCTCCTCCGTGTCGACCATCCGGATCACGCGAGGCTGAAGGGCCGCGAGAACTTGCTTGGCCTGGTCGGAGGTCAAGGCCTCGCCCCCGCCTCCCGTGAAGGGAGGCGCCGGGCTGAGATCGACGAGAAGACCCGAGTAGTAGATGTCATGGCCGACTTCGAAGTCGTACCCGACGAAGAGGTCGCCCGGACTGATCATGTCCCCCGACGAGGGGGTCGATCCCGATGGGCCCAAGTAGTTGTACGCGCGCGTCGCGCCCGTGAGGCCGCTCGGGTAACCCGCGTAGAGCACGCCGCCGATCGCGAAGTCGTCCGAAATCTCGAGACGGTCCTGTGTGTTGTCCCAGACGATCTCGTCGCCCTTCTGGTCGAAGAAGATCGTGTCGTTGTCGGAGTCGCTCGCATCTCCGACGGAGATCCCCTGCCCGACGTCCATCCCGTTTTCGACGTGAAGCTTCTTCACGTATGCGTCGTCTCCGACCTCGAGATCCCACTGCACGTAGAGATCCCCCGAGGAGTTCATCTCCACGGATGTCGGCGTGGGCATGGCGGCGTTCGTGGCCTGGTTGTACGCGACCGGCGCGAGGCTCCGGCTCGTCGTGCCGGCGGAGAGAACACCCTCGATGACGAGATCGTCGGTCAGCTCGAAACGCGTCTCGGTGTTGTCCCACTCGAGGAACTCGGCTCCGTCGTCCATAAAGACCATATCGTTGTCGCTTCCGCTCTCGGAGCCGACGTACAGGTTCTTCTGCACCATCAGATCCCCGTTCACGTCGAGCTTCTTCTCCGGCGCGTTCGTTCCGATCCCGACGTCGCCCCCGTCCTTCACCCAGACGCCGAGAACGCCCCCGTCGTCGCGGAACCCGACCCCGTTCCCGTCGCGCGCGTAGACGCCGCCGCCGATCGCCATCCCGCCCACGACGTCGAGCTTCCGCGTCGGGCTCGACGTTCCGATGCCGACGTTGCCCGAGACCGCGCTGTACATGTCGGTCCCGGACACGGTCCAATCGCCGTCTCCCCCGGGATGCGTGTGGTTCCCCGCCGAGACCGTGCCGGCGGTCGTGCCGACCGGAAGCCGCCCGTACGCGATTGTCCCGCTCGTGATCGCGCCGGCGTCGTGGTCGTGGGATGCGGGCGCGAAGAAGAGCGCGTCCTTCCCCTGCAGGAAGTTCGCGTTTAGGTTCGGAACCATCGTGCTCGACGAGACTTCGAGAGGCGGCGCTCCGACCCCGACCGTGGAGACGAGCTTCCCCGAAGTGCGTATATCCCCTCCAGAGACGTCGAGCTTCGCGCCCGGAGATGCCGTGCCGACACCGACGTTCCCCGCGGGGATGGAGTACATGTTCGCTCCGACGACCTCCCAGTCCGAATCGGTCCCGCTTCCCCCCGCGGTCGCCGAGATCTGGATGACACTGTCGAGCGTGGTCACCGTCACGTTGCTCCCTGCTTGAAGACTCACGCCGTCCCGAAGACCGTTGATGTGCCGCACCACCTGGTCCGGCGCGATCTTGACCGAGCTCACCGCGCCGTCGGCGATCTTCTCGTTGATGATCGAGAGGTCCGCGATCTTGTCCTCGTTCACCGCATCATCCCCGATCTTCTCGCGCGTCACCGCCCCCACCGCCAGCTTGGCGGTCGAGACCCCGAGGTCGGCAAGCTCGAGCCGCACGCCGAGGCTGTCGCTCGTTCCGGCGAGCCCGTCTCCCGCGGTCACGCGCGTCTTCGCGCTCCGCATCGCGTAGGGAGCGCTCGCGAGCCGCTTCTTCGGGCCGAGCGGCGCCCCATCGACGACGATCTGGAGAAAGTAGGCCGTGTCGAAGGAGAGAGCGGCCACATCGAAGTCCAGCTCGTACCAACCGTTGATCACCGGCACATTCGCGTTTGTATGGGTCCAGACCGGCGCCAGCGTCGTGTCCGCGTACAAGCGAGCAGTCATCGACAGCGTGTCCGTCACCGGAAGACCGTCGTCGTCGGTCAGCACTCCCTGGTAGTGCAGGACTGCCGGAACCTGCGCATCGATCCCCGGCGCGAACGCAAGGAGCACGAGCATCGCCCCGGCAACGATCGAACTTCTATGTCTCATCTCTCACTCCTTTCCTGTTTCTACCTATCGGAACACAACGACGCGCGCCGTCCTTGTTTCTCCCATTCGATCGAGACGGAAGAAGTAGACGCCCGGCGCCGCCCGGCGCCCTCGGGCGTCCTTCCCGTCCCACGAGGCGATGTGTTCCCCCGCCTCCAGGCTCCCGCTCGCGAGATCGCGAACGAGCCGCCCTTCGATGTTGAACAGTTGAAGCTGGATGTTTTCGGTTTCGGGAATCGCGAATCGGATCGTCGTTCCGTCCCTTGCCGGGTTCGGGAAGGGCCTCTCGAGCGCGAAACGCGCTTCCGGAAGAAGCAGCTCGTATCCTTCCGCGCCGAGCTCCTCGGCGGGGCCGATCGCGAGCCGCATCTGGCGAAGCTCCTCGCCCGGATACGGAACGGCGCGGTAGGACGCTCCGCGCTCGAGCGCGGCGACCGCGCCGGTCCTCGTGTCCTCGAGAAGCGCCGCGTACCCCGCGGGAAGCGCGCCGATCGCCTCGATGGAAAGACGCGTCTCCTTCCCTCCCTCGAAGCGCACCGCGAGATCCCACAGGGCGATGCCCGGCCGAACCGCGCGAAGATCGGCGCAAAGGTCGCCCGGGGCCGGCATTCGGTCCGACGCGCGAATCGCGAGAAGGGGCGCCGCTCCGTCGGGCGCGGGCGGCAAGTAGTGGTCGAAAGAATCCCATCCGTCGCGGGCGTCCTTCCTTTCGCCGACGAGGATCGATGCGGAGCGCGTCGTCGCGGCGGCGCGCACGGGAAGCTCCCATTCCCCTTCGCGCGCGGAGAGAGGAGTCGGCGCGTGAATCGCCTTCGCAGGGGACGCTTCCTCCATCGGCACGAGAAGCTCGAGGTCGCCGCCAGAGAGGTTGTTCACGAAGTACCCGCGCCACGGCGCGAGGACCGAGGAGTGTTCGTAGCGCCCTTCATTTCCTTCATACACATAAGAATAGGCTGCGTTCTCGACGAGCCCCTGGATCGCCGCGCGCTCCATCGTGTGGATCCTTCGATCCGCGTCGCGGATCAAGCAATCGGACCAGGAGACCGGATAGGCGAACGGATGCCCGATTTGGATCCACCAGACGCTTCCGGCCCCTCCGGCGAGACGAATCGGGAAATGCCGCTCCGCGTCGGGAGGGAAAACGGAAAGACCGCCTGTCCCGAATTTCCTGTCTTCCCGCGTGATGATCCAGAAGCCAAAGCCCGCGTCGAGCGGCGCCCCGAGATCGTCCGGATGCTCCCGATACCTTCCTTCTTCCTGCGACCATCTTCCGAGACGCCAGGAGGAGGGGCTCGGCTCCCCGAGATCGTCTTCGAGGATGTCTGCGACGCTCGCGCCTTCCGCGGCAAGCGGGATCGAGACCATCTGGTACTGCCCCGCAGCGAGGGCGGGGGACGAGACATGCTTGCACCGAACGGCGATGCGCTTCGGCTTTTCCACGAGCGGCTTCGGGTCGACGACGGTCCGGCCGCCCGCGTGCACCATCACGTAGCTCTCGAGGCCCCGGATGTCGAAGACCGATCCCGAAAGAGTCGCGATGAGCGCGCCGCCCGTCCCGCCGGTCATCCGAACGCTTTCGAAGACTCCCGCGCCGCTCTTGCGATAGAAAACGCGCCCCGAGTCGGGCTCGAGGCTCGCCGCCGCGCGAACCTCCGCCGCCCCGCCCGCCTCGACGACCGCCGGAGTCCAAGAAACTTGAATGGAAAACGGTTCAACCGTAAGAAGAATCATGACCGAGTCGACGGCGAGCGGGCGCTCCTTGTTCGCGAGACGGATCGCCGCGCGGTACTCGCCGGCCGAAAGGCCCTGGTGGCGCGCTCCGATGTCGAGAGCCGTCGAGTTCCCGGGAAGAACGCTCCCCGAGTCGGGCTCGATCTCGATCCAAGAGGCGCCCGGCGCAGAGGCTTCCCAGCGAAGCGTCTCGGCCCCCTCGTTACGGATGCGGATTGGCTGTTCGGGAGGCGCCGGTCCGTCTTCCGCCGCGTCGAAGAAGAGCTGCTTGTCCGAGGGCTCGGTGATCGCGAGCATCGCCGGGACGCGCCCCGTGAGAAGAACGACCGCGGGTGCCGTGTGCGCCGGGTCGTTGCTCGGAACGAAGAGCGTGTCCCGGTAGACCTCGGCCGCGTCGGGATCAAACCAGACGCTGAGATCGTGCGCGCCACCGGGCGGCACCGTGAGGGCCGCCGTGCTTACCTCGAACGCGGAGCGGCTCGTCGTCATCGGGCCGACATCGAGGGTCGCCCCTCCCGTGTTCCGGATCGTGAGAGCCCGGACCGCCATCGAGTCGATCGGCACCGATCCGAAATCGAGAGAATCGACTGAGAGCGTGAGAACGGGCCCCGCGGATCCGAGCCCCGAACCGGAAAGCGGAAGGCGCCACAGAGGCGCTGCCGGGTCGTTCGTGTTCGCGAGAAGCGTGTCGCGCCGGAGCGGCGTCGAGACGGGGGTAAAGCGCACGCCCACGACGACGCTCCCGCCCGGCGCGATCGTCGCGTCCGACCCGCCCGATTCGATCGCGAAGGGCCCGGGCGTCCCGGACGAGGCGAGACGGACGTCCGAGAGGAGAAGGGACACACCGCCGTAGTTGCTCACCGTCGCGGAACGAACGAGCGATCCGCCCAAGGCGACGACCCCGAAGCCGAGCGCGCTCGGGTCCGCGCCGAGCATCGGCTGCCCATAGAAGGCAAGAAAGCCCTCCTGCGCGGCGTGCGCGTTCGAAGCGCTCGTTCCGGATGTCTGCGAGCCGAGAGAGGCGACGGATCGGTAGACGCCCCCCGAAAGAAGACCGCCCCCGGAGTCGAAACCGCCGAGCGTTCCCTTGTACGTGTGTCCGGGCGGCGCGGCGCCCAGAAGGAGAAGAAGAACGGCGAAGACCGCCGGACCGAGCGCGCGACGAGAGGACCCCATGTTGCCCCCCAAGAGAATTCCGGATGGAACCGGACCATTTCGTTCGATCCGCTTCGCTGGAAGCGGCGACCCAAACGACCGAGCAGAAGCTCTCTCGCAAAGGATCGGCAGGACCCTCGTCCTTTTTGAACGGTTTCTTCGCCTGGGCCACGCGGGAGGGTGGGATGGACGAGAGGGGAAGAGAGCGTCTTTCGGCGGCCGGCGGCGGGAGTCCGGGCGCGACCGGTTGACTTTATTGCAGTTGTCTTTCCTGCTGGGTCGCGGGCCCGACGGGGATGCGCTCGCGGGACGGGGGCGCCGGAGCGCCCATCCTCAAGGGGACGCCGCGCCCGAATCGCCCCGGATTTCCCCGGCACCGCCGAGCCCCGAGGCTCCTCGCACCCCCGGCCTACATGGGCTATCCCCTTGATTTTCAAATAGAAATCCGCGGCAGAGGTGTGGTAGAATTGTTCCGAAAAGAAGGGAACCCCATCGGCGTTGCGAACGATCGGCGCTCGAGGGAACCGCGGCGTCAGGGAGGACGCGCGGTTTCTTCATGCGTCCCGAGTTGTCTCCCCACCCGCGCATGATGGGCACCTCCGCTTCCAACGGCGGAGGGAGTTGGGTCACCTTGCTTCCTTTGGAGGGGAAGAACGATGCGTCTCCGTAATAGTCTGATGCTCGGAGTGCTGCTCGCCCTTATCGGCGCGAGCGCGGCCGCCGCGGCCGTTCACCCGATCCCGCTCGCGGCAGAGGAATCTGCGCTGGCTCTTGTCGAGCAGACGCGCGACGAGTTCCGGTTCCGCGTGGAGATCGGCGAGCTCTCCGGTCTCGACGTGGAGACTCCGGAAGGAACCTTCACGCAGCTGCTGATCACCGGATTCCACTCCTCGAAGAAGGTCGGCGAGCCGGAGCTGCCGATGATGAACCGGCTGATCGAGATTCCGTACGGCGCCTCGCCCCGCGTCGAGGTCGTGTCCGTCGAGAGCCGCACGATCCGCCTGGCGGATTTCGGAATCCTGCACCGCATTTTGCCGGCGCAGCCGAGCTTGTCGAAGAGCGAGGACCCCGCGAACGTTCCCTTCGCGTTCAACGAAGGAAGCTACTCCGTCGAGCGCGTGGCCCAGGATCTCGTCCGGACCGAGGATCTCGGCATGCTCCGCGCCGTTCGCATCGGACGGGTCGAGGTCTCGCCGGTCGAGTACTTCCCAGAGCGCGGCGAGATCGTTGTGCACGAGGCGATCGAGTTCCGAGTGGTCTTCGATGGCGCGGACCACGCAGAAGGCGACGCTCTCAAGGCGCGTCTCTGGAGCCCGTTCTTCGAGCCGGTCTATGGACAGGTCGCCGGCTACCAGACGCGCACTCCCCACGACGACCATCCGGATCTCGTTCGCGATGTCGTGACCTACGTCATCATCACGCCCGCGCAGTTCGAGGCGACCCTGCAGGACTTCGTCGCTTGGAAGACCGAGCGCGGCTTCGTGACGGTCGTCGGCGTGATCGGCACGCCTGAGGTCGGGACCACGACGACGTCGATCCAATCGTACATCCGCGGTCTCTATAACAACCCGACCCCCGAGAGGCCCGCTCCGAGTTTCGTTCTCTTCGTCGGCGACGTCGAGCAGTGCCCGACCTTCACGATGAGCGGCGACGCGACCGACCGGCCTTACTGCGAGATCACCGGCGACATCGCGCCCGAGATCTACTACGGACGCTTCTCCGCCACGAACACGTCGCAGCTTCAGGCGATTCTCGACAAGACGATGATGTACGACCAGTTCACCATGCCGAACCCGGCCTATCTCGGCGAGGTCGTGATGATCGCCGGCATGGACGCCTCGTACGGCCAAGTTTGGGCGAACGGCCAGATCAACTACGGAACGACGCACTACTTCAACTCGGCGCACGGCATCCTGAGCCACACGCACCTCTATCCGCAGTCGGGGGGCCAGGCCGCGCAGATCGTCCAGGAAGTATCGAACGGCTGCTCCTACGTGAACTACACCGCGCACGGGAGCACGACCTCCTGGTCCGACCCGTCCTTCACGCAAGCCAACATCCGCGGCCTCCAGAACAACGGCGAGTACTGCTTGGCGGTCGGCAACTGCTGCCTCACGAGCAGCTACCAGATCAGCGAGTGCTTCGCCGAGACGTGGCTCCGCGAGGCGAACAAGGGCGCGATCGGCTACATCGGCGGGAGCAACTCGACCTACTGGAACGAGGACTACTGGTGGGGGGTCGGCTACGGCACCGTCGTGCAGTACCCCGTGTACGAGAACTTCGGCATGGGCGCCTACGACGGCCTCTTCCACGACCACGGCGAGCCGATGAGCAATTGGTACGTGACGAACGACGCGATCATCTTCTGCGGCAACCTCGCCGTCATGCAGTCCGGGTCCTCGCGGATCACGTACTACTGGAACATCTACAACCTGATGGGCGATCCGTCGCTCTCCACGTATCTCGGCGTGCCGACCGAGAACGCCGTCTCTCATCTCCCGATTCTCTACACGACCTCGCCGTCGGTCGCGGTCGACGCGGCTCCCGGTAGCTACTGCGGCCTCACACAGAACGGCGCGATCGTCGGCGCGGGAACCGTGGATGAGAGCGGATCGCTCGTGATGGATCTCTGGGATCTCCTGACGCCCGGCACCGCGCGGCTCGTCGTGACGATGCAGAACAAGGAACCGTACATCACCGATATCCCGGTGATCGTGCCGGCCACGATCCTAATCGATCCGGACACGATCCATGCGGCGGTCGAAACCGAGATCGTCGTCACGGTTCTCGAGGCGGACGGCATCACGCCCAAGCCGGGGATCGACGTTTGGGCGGACGGCCTCGGTTACCAGACGACCCCGGTCGCGACGAACGCCGCGGGTGTCTGCACGCTCACTGTGAACTACCCGTACGGCCCGTCGCTCGACATCATCGGCAAGGATCCCGCGGAAACCTGGAACCTCTTCCGCGAGCCGATCGTCGTTCTCGCCGGGACGATGACGAACCCGAATCTTTGGGTGACCACGGAGATCGGCCTCTCGGACACATTCGCGCTGAACCTGCCCGGCGTTCTCCACATGAGCGTGGGCGGGCACTGGACGACGACGCTCTTCGCGATTCTTCCCGACGGAACGGAGCTCCAGACGGCGGAAACGACGATGGAGATCACGCCGAGCACCGCGGGAGCCGTCACCGGCGCGATCGCGATCAGCGGATTTAATGTTTACACAGAAACCTTCCCGATTATCGAGGCGTACGGAACGCTTGCCGGGCACGTCGACGCCGCCGGATCGCCGGCCGTCGGCGCGGTGGTCAAGGGCTTCGACATGGACATGGCCGAGAAGTGGAGCGCCACCGCGAACTCGCTCGGGAACTACACCGTCGGCGAGGAGATCCTCGTCGCGCCGTACATCGTGACGGTCGACTTCTTCGGCTACCTGCACTACCAAGACACGATGTTCGTGAACTATGGGGCGAACACGTACAACATCGACCTCGCTGCGGCGCCGAGCGGCGTTCTCACGGGCATCATCACGGACGAGGTGTCCGAAGATCCTCTCCTTGCGAGCGTGAAGGTGTACCGAAGCGACAACATGTCGCTCTACACGCAGACCGTGAGCGACTCGATGACCGGCGCGTACACCACCTCGTCCCTCCCGTATTTCGATTACACGGTGGTCGTGAAGGCGTTCCGCCACAAGACGCTCACGATCGGCATCACGATTGACGAGCCGCTCGTCGAGAAGGACTTCGTTCTCGAGCCCACCGTGGGCGATATCCTCGTGCTGAACGACGGGGCGAAGGGGGCGTACAACCCGCCCACCCCCGAGGAGAAGGCGGGAGCGATGATCGCCGACGGCTATCTTTCCGACGACTGCAAGGCGGCCGCCGACATCGTGGCGGACCTCGAGGACATCGGCTACTCGGTGACTCTCGAAGCGGCGACCGCAAGCGATCCGGGGACGTGGCCGAACTACGACCTGCTTATCCTCACGACGGGGAGCAACGTCTCGCCAATCACGAGCGCGGCGCTCCGCTCGAACATCGAGAGCTACGTCCTCGCCGGCGGACACATCCTCGTCGAGGGGGGCGAGATCGGATACGACGCGGCGTCGTATCCTGCCTATCCGACGTTCGCGACGAACGTCCTTCACTCGAACGACTGGAACCACGACCAGAGCGGCAACGTGACGGTCTCCGATCCGACGCATTACGTGATGAGCGTGCCGAACGCCATCACCGGGACGATCACGATGAGCTACTCGGGCTACGGGGATCAGGACGCGATGGTTCCGAACCCCGACGCGCGCAGGGTCGCGTCTTGGTCGACCTACCCGACCGACGCGAGCATCATCGTGTACGACACGAACCCGGCTCCCGAGGGCGGCCAGATCGTCTTCTTCTGCTTCAACTACTCCACGATGGACGCCGCGGTTCGCCCGCTCCTTCTCGAGAACGCGGTGAACTGGCTCATCACGCCGGAGTTCGGCAACTGCTCCGTCTCCGGAACCGCGATCCTCGCCGGGCAGTCGGATCATTCCGGCATCAAGGTTTCGGCGGTTCCGAACGGCGGGTATGTCTACACCGGGCCGACCGGCGCGTACGAGCTGACCGGTCTCTTCGCCGGAACGTACAACATCGTCGCGACCAAGACCGGCTGGGCGACCGACGCGGAAGAGGTGTCGCTCACCTCCGGGCAGCACATGACCGACATCGACTTCGTCCTCACGCCGACCGCGACGGATGACTTCTGCGAAAGCCCGAACCTGTCGATTCCGGACTCGAACCCGGTCGGCGTTCGCGACACGATCCACGTCGTCTCCAAGACGGCCACGGTGAGCGACATCGAGGTGTTCGTGGATATTCTTCACACGTACATCGGCGACCTCATCGTCAACCTGACCTCGCCGGGCGGGACGAATGTGGTTCTGCACAACCGGACGGGAGGAAGCGCGGACAACATCTACGGGTGGTATCCGACGCAGCTCACGCCCGCCGGAAATCTCGACGACTTTATCGGGGACCCGATGAGCGAGAGGTGGATCATTCACGTGTCGGATAATGCCGGGGCCGATCTCGGCACGCTCCGGACATGGTGCGTCCGCATCACCCACGGCATCGAGACCGGCGTCGCGGGCGACAAGCCGGGCGTGCCGAAGACGCTCGCGCTGAAGGGGAACGTCCCGAACCCGTTCAACCCCGCGACGACCATCCTCTTCGATCTGCCGGAAGCGGCTCCGCTCACGCTCGCCGTCTACGAGCCTTCGGGGCGGAAGGTCGCGACGCTCCTTTCCGGACGAATGGAAGCCGGGAGTTATCAGGTACGGTGGATGGGAATCGACGACGAAGGGAAGACGGTCGGAAGCGGCGTCTACTTCTACCGGCTCGAGACCGCCGGCAAGGCGCTCACCGGAAAGATGGTGCTCGTGAAGTAGCGGCGCGAGGACTTTCGTAGGTTTCGGGAGAGCCGGCTGTCGCGGCGGAGGAGTCGCGGCAGCCGCTCCCCGTTTCAAGGAGAGCAGGATGCGCAAGGATTCGACCGGACAAGCTCCCCCGCTTGTTGCGACCGTCATCGCGTTCGCGGTTCTTCTCGCGGCCCTCCCGTGCGGCGCGCGGGCGGACGCGATCCCCTTCGACGCGGTGGGGCTTCCTCTCTGGGAGATCCGCGCGTACGACGACTTCCCGGTGCGGCTCGAGGTCGGGAGCTTCGAGGATCTCGAGGCTTTGCTGAAAGAGGCGCCGATCGCCTATTTCGACAGGGAACACATCCGAATCGTGCGCGAGGCGGAGGATGCCTATCGGCTCGTGATCGAGACGCGCGTCACCGATGCCGAGGCGCGCTCGCTCACGAGGGCGGGCTACGCTTACGAGCGACTCCCCGACGTCGAGCAGCACGTACGGCGCGAAATGGAGGCGCTGTGGGCCGAGCAGGCGCGCGAAGGGGGCGACCGCCTGAAGTTCGGCGACCGTGGCGTCTATCACACCTATGCGCAGATCGGGCAGATTCTCTATCAGGCGATGATCGACCATCCGGCGATCGCAGACACCTTCATCATCGGGAACACCGTTCAGGGGCGCCCCATCTACGGCATTCGAATCTCCGACAACGTGGGGAGCGAGGAAGCAGAGCCCGAGGTTCGCCTCGCGAGCACGATGCACGGCAACGAGCCGCCGGGGCTTGAAATGCTCCTCTATCTGGTCGAGTTTCTCACGAACGAGTATGGGACCGATGCGGACGCGACGTTTCTTGTGAACAACTTCGAGCTGCACATCATCCCGTGCATCAACCCGGACGGCCGCGTCGCCGGCACGCGCTACAACGCGAACGGCGTCGACCTCAATCGGAACTTCCCGGTTCCCGACGGATCGATCGGCGATGACGGCACCTACACCGAGCAGATCGAAACGATCCATTTCAAGAACTACGGCTACGACCATCACTTCGTGATCAGCGAGAACGGTCACAGCGGGGCGCTGGTCGTGAACTATCCTTGGGACTACACCTACACGCTCGCCCCCGACAACAACGCGATCATCAAGATGAGCCTCGAGTACTCGACTTACAACCTGCCGATGTACAACGGCTCCTTCCCGCAGGGGATCACGAACGGCGCTCAATGGTACGTCGTGAAGGGAAGCTTGCAGGACTGGTCGTACCACGAGACCGGCGCGATCGACGTCACGATCGAGTACAGCAACTCGTTCCAGCCGCCGGCGAGCGCGCTTGACTCGCTCTGGACGATCGACAACAAACAGAGCTTCATTCACTTCATCAAGTCGGCCCGCTACGGCGTGAACGGAATCGTGACCGGATCGGACACCGGGCTCCCGCTCAACGCGGAGATCACGGTCGCAGGAATCACCAAGCGGGTCTTCACCGATCCCGATTTCGGCGACTACTATAAGCTTCTCGACACAGGGACGTACGACATCTCGTTCGCCGCCGCCGGCTACATCACGAAGACCTACTACGGCGTCTCGGTCGTTTGGGGAACGCCGGCGGTCTTTAACGTCGTGCTCGATCCGATCGCCTACGGCGACGTCTCGGGGTACGTGCGCGAGGTGGGGAGCGGCGCCGGCCTCACCGCCTCGATCGAGATCCGCACCTATCCGGGGAACCAGTACGTCGCCACGGTCCAGTCGAGCGCCGCGAACGGCGGCTATTACACGGTGAACCTCATGTACGGGGAGTACAAGTTCCGCGTCTCCGCGACCGGGCACACGACCGAAGAGCGCGTCGTCGCCGTGGATGAGCCGTCGGAAACGGAGGACTTCCTTCTCGGCATCGTTCAAGAGGCGATTCTCTTCCAGGATGATTTCGAGGGCGGCGCCGCGAAGTGGACCGGGGACTGGGCCCTCACGACCGAGTCGAGCCATACGCCGTCCCATTCGATGACCGACAGCCCCGGGGGGAATTACCCGGCGAACGACAGCTCGGTCACGACGATGGCGTACTCCGTCGACCTCTCGTCCGCGGAGAGCTGCTCGCTCTCTTTCTGGGCCAAGTGGGTGATCGAGCTGAACTGGGACTGCGTGAAGCTGCAGATCTCGACGAACGGCGGTTCGACATGGACCTCGATCGCAACGAACTACACGCAGCCCGCCAGCGGCCAGGGGAAGCAGAAGCCGAGCGGGTCGCCGGTCTTCGAGGGGACGCAGACGGCGTGGGTCGAGAACCGCGTCGATCTCTCGCCCTGGCAAACGGCGTCGGACGTCCGGTTCCGGTTCGTTCTTCTTTCCGACGGATCGACGCAGAAAGACGGTTTCTACTTCGACGACTTCGTCATCAAGGGAGTTCAGGTGATCGTCGGCGTCGCGGGCGCGCCTCCGGCCGCCACGCATCTCCTCGGGAACGTCCCGAACCCGTTCAACCCGGCGACGTCGATCCGCTTCGACCTCGCGACGGACTTCGCCGTAGACCTTCTCGTCTACGATCCCGCGGGGCGTCTCGTGCGGACGCTGCTTTCCTCCGAGCGTCTCGGAGCGGGCGCGCATGCGATTTCTTGGGATGGGAGAAACGACCGGGGCGAGGCGGTCTCCTCCGGCGTCTATCTCTTCCGCATGACGGCGGACGGCAAGGGCGAGACGCGCAAGATGACGTTGGTTCGGTAGGAGTCCGGGGGGACACCTTACCGATTTCATTGCTTCTGTGAGCGGGGCGGCGCGCGCACCGTCCCGTGTCTCGTGATATCGGTAGAGCGCCCCCCGGACTACGGGACCCAGACGAGCCGGACGACCGGCGAGGACATGTCCGCCTTGCGCGAGCGGATCTCGGTCTTCTCGATCTCGAGCGCCGCGGGGTCGATCGCCTCTTGAAGCCGCGCCGTCTCCGCCTCGAACTCCTTCTCGAGCGCGGCCAGCTTTTCGAGGAGAGCCTCCCGGCTTTCCATCGCGCGCGCGACATCCCCTTTCTCGCGCGCGGCGCGCCCGATCCCGCGGGCGGCGGTCGTCGCGCGCCCCACGTTCCCGGCGCTAACGATCTTCCGTCCGAGCATCGCGCCGAGAAGCGTCGCGCCGAAGGAGATCGCGCTTTGCGTTCTCTGGCTCTTGTATTGCGATTCCTCGCGCTTCACCCTCTCCTCGGCCGCGCGGATCCTCTCCTCGAGCTGCGCGAGCCTGGGAGCGTAGCGCGCGCGAAGCTTCTCGACCTCCGCGTCCCTCTTCTCGCGCGCCGTCTGCGCGAGGCGCGCGCGGAAGTCGCGCTCCGTCTCCTCCGGAGAGGAGACCGCGCCGAACGCCGCGCTTCTCCACACCGCGCAGGTTTCCGAACGATAGAGGAAATCCGCAAGGGCTCGCGTCCAGGGGGGGTAGCTCTTCGGAGAGGCGGCCTCGGCGGGGAGCGGAGCGAAGCGCCCCCGCGGATCCGGTTCCTTATGGAGTTCCGCCTCGTCGATCGCGATCGCCTCGGAAAGCGCCCAAGGATCCTCCGGGCTCCCACCGAGTGGCGCGAGGCGCGCGACCTCCCGCCACTGATCAACCCCTTCGCGTTTCGACACGAAATGAACCCTCGCCGTTCCGAGGAGCGCGGGTCGATAGACGAAGCTCTCCTCTTCCGCGAGCGGGCGGGCGGCGGCGAGAAAGAAGTCCTGAATGCCCGGACCGAGCACCGGACGGCTTTCCTCGGAAACGACGGTCTCGGCCCGCGGCGGTCTCGGTTCGGTATCGGGCGCGGGAGCCGGCGGGGCAAGCGGAGCTTTTCGTTCGCGCATCAACCTTTCGATCTCGACTCGGGAGAGAGGGCCCCTCAAGTAGGAGAGCGCCCATCGGGACTGAAAGACGACCGGCCGATCCTCGTGCACGTTGTTCATGAGAAAGACGCGGCTCTTGAGCGAGGAGAGCGTTCTGTCGATCGCCGCGCGGTCCAAGCCGCCCGATGCGCCCGTCGCCCCCTCCAAGCCGTCGAGGACCTTCTCCTTGTCGCGCTCGGTTTGCAGGCGCCCGAGGAACCAGGTCCCTGCGTTCGAGAGGCCTTTGTAATCCAGATCGACCGGGTTCTGCGTCGCGAGCACGCACCCGAGGCCGAACGCGCGCGCCTGTTTGAGAAGGGTGAGCATCGGCGTCTTCGACGGCGGGTTCGCGGTCGGCGGAAAGTAGCCGAAGACCTCATCCATGTAAAGGATCGCACGGAGCGAAGATGTCCCCGGCTGCGTGCGGATCCACGCAAGAAGCTCGCCGAGAAGAATCGTCGCGAAGAACATTCGCTGCGGGTCCGGAAGGTGCGCGAGCGAGAAGATCGCGATGCGCGGCTTCCCCTCCGGAGTCCAGAGAAGGCGCGGAATGTCGAGCGGATCCCCGTCCATCCACGCGGCGAAGCCGGGCGAGGCGAGGAGGTTGTTCAGGCCGAGCGCGAGGTCGAAGCGTTCCTTCGACGGGAAGAACGTCTCGACGTCGAGAACGCCGACCCTCTCGAAGGGCGGAGAGCCGATCTCGCGGATGAGCGTCGAGAGCTCGATGCTTCGCCCTTCATTCCACGCGCGCTGCAGAATGTGCGAGAGGAGGATGTGCTCGCGGCTTCGCATCGGATCGGCGGAGATGCCGACGAGCGCGAGAAGACCGGAAACGGTCGCCTGGACCCGTTCGACGACCGCCTCGGCGTTCGAGACGAGAGCGGGGGGCGGGGCGGCAAGCGAGCGAAGAACGCTCACCGAAAATCCCGCGCGGCTCCCCGGCGTGTAGATCGCGCGCTCCGCCAAGTCCCGGAAGCGTGCGATGCGCGCCCCGTCCTGATCCCACTGGGCGAGGCCCTCTCTCCACATGGCCGCGACCTGCTCGGCGTAGGCGGCGCTCGAAAGACCCTTCCGCCGCGCTTCTCCTTCGTCCACCCACGGCTCGAAGTCCGAGGCACAAAGCTCAGGAAACGAGAGCAGAAGATTCCCGAGATCCCCCTTCGGATCGATCGCGAGAACGGGTATGCCGTCGATCGCCGCCTCCTCGATGAGCGAGAGGCAGAGCCCGGTCTTCCCGCTCCCCGTCATGCCGACGCAAACCGCGTGCGTCGTGAGATCGCGCGAATCGTACAGAAGGGGCTCGCCCGTGCGGCCGGTTTCGGGATCGACGGTTCTTCCCAGGTAGAAGGCTCCCAGCTTCTCGTACGATTGCACGGCTCCCTCCTCGCGATCCTCTCGCGCCCCGGATCGCACGGCTCCACAATAGCAGCGTTGCCGCGCCGTCCGCAATCGCGCGCGCGCGGCGCGGGCGCTCCTTCCTCGTGTCCGCGGACCCCGAGCGCGGTCTTTCCTCCACGTGGCCGTTTCGGCGGGTTCCGCAGCCCCCCACGGACGGATGAGAAGAAGGCCCCTCGTTCGAGGGGCCCACGGTCTTTCATGCCGAATCTGCTCGCTTCTCTATTTTATAAGAATCATCTTTCCGGCGGCTCGAAGATTCGTCGCCTCCGCCTGATAGAAGTAGACGCCGCTCGGGACCGGTGCGCCCCTCTCGTCCGTGCCGTCCCATACCGCGCGCACATCGCCCGCAGGGACGCGGTCTCCCGGAAGGAGGGTGCGCACGTGCCGTCCGCGCGCGTCCCGGACCTCGAGCCGAACTGGGCTGTCGAAGGGGAGCGTGAGGAGGATTTCGGTCGCCGGGTTGAACGGGTTCGGGCGGTTTTGGAGGACGAGGCTTCGCGGAACGACCCCCTCCGCCGCGCCGGTCGCGGGCGTCACCGGCTCATAGAAGTACGAGGAGCCGGAGTTCGTTCCGTTGTCGTCGTTCATGTCGGCCGCGACGAGAGCGACCGGCCCTTGGATCGCGACCGCGGCCCCGAAGTTGTCGTCCAGGTAGCCGTCCGACGCGGCGAGGCGCTCAACCTCCTCCCCCGTCGCGAGGTCGACCACGCACGCGAACCCCTCGAGCTCGGTGCCGTACCCCTGCTGCGGCGCGCCGATCACCGCGTAGCCGTCCGACAGCGCGACCGCCGCGCCGAACCAGTCGCCGCCCCCCTCCGGCTCCGCCGCGAAGATCTCGAGGAGCTGCTCCCCGGTGGTGAGATCGAACAGATAGGCGGCGCCCGCGTCGCCCCCTCCGTCGTTCGAGTCCCAGTAGCACCCGACGAGCAGGAGATCCCCCTGAATGGCGAGCGCGTTGCCGAAGCGGTCATATCCTCCCTGATCGACCGTCGTCAGCTTCCACAGCTCCTGCCCTGTGGCGGGGTCGTAGACGTAGACCGCCCCGCAGTCGGTATGGGTCGTCCCGATCCCGTCCCAGTTGGGGGCGCCCACCACCGCATAGGCGTCCGAGACCGCGACCGCGTAGCCGTACCAGTCCTGCTTCCCCGCGTCCGAGGCGGTCAGCTTGCGGATCTGCGCGCCGGTCGCGGCGTCGAAGAGGTAGGCCGCGCCGCTGTCGTAGATTGTGGAGCTCTGGTTGTACTTGTACGCGCCGACTAGAGCGTACGCGTCCGAGAGGGCGACCGCGCAGCCGAACCAGTCGTCCACCGCCGCGTCCGAGGCGACCAGCTTGTGGAGCTCCGTCCCGTCCGCGAGGTCGAAGATGTACGCGGACCCGGCATCGGTCGCGGCATGATCGTCACGAAGCGCCCCGATCAAAGCCCGGTCTCCCCAAGCCGCGACCTCGACGCCGAAGTAGTCCCCCCCGGCGCCGTCGGAAGCGTGGATCTTGCGGATCTCCGTCGCGCTCGAAAGGTCGAAAATGTACGCGGCTCCGGCGTCCCCGCCGAGGTCGTCATCCGCCTGCGCGCCGATCAGCGCGTAGGCGCCGGAGATCGCGACCCCGCTTCCGAACCGGTCGCCGAAAGCGGCGTCCGAGGCCAGGACCTTGGTCTCCACCGGCTCCGCCGCCGCTCCGATCCAGCCAAACGCGGCGAGCAGAGCGAGCGGCGCGAGCGCTCCGCGAATGGTCGGGCTTGTGCTTCCTCTCTTCATCGGCTCATTCCTCCTTCCGAGTCGTCGGAACAGGACCCCTCGACTGATAGAGCACGCTCTCCCCAAGTCGTCGGCACCTCGAGCCGGGCGGCAGGGCCAACGCTGTTCGTTCCCCATCACGCGAGAATGGTACCGGGAGCGCGTTACGCAGGCGTTACGCAGGCGTTACGCGGCGGGAGGGAGGGTATTCGGGAGCGCCTCACAAATCCCGGCGATGTCGAGGTCGAGGCATGCCGTCTCTCGCCCCGCAGCTCGTGAAACGGATCTTGTGCCGCCCGAATTCGCCCCCCGAAATCGCCCGGCCCATCTGCTATCCTTCCGACGATCGTCGATTCGCATGAAGGGGACGGCGCGCGGCGATCTGGGGCGAGAAGCGCCGCGGGCGCGCGCGCCGAAGAAAAGAAGAAGGAGGCAAGCGTTGAAGACTCGTCTCGAACGCTGGTTGGGCCGCGACCTTGCGGCGGCCCTGGTCGCCACCGCCTGTCTCTTCGCCGCCGCCGCGCCCGGAGCGGCGCAGGATTCGAAAGAGAAGAAGCTCGAGACGGGCCGCTGGTATCCGAGCCTCGAAAGCGGCCTCAACATCACGCAGAGCGCCTACAGCAACAACTGGAGCGGAGGGGACAAGGGCTCCGTCGTGTGGGCGCTCATCACGAACGGGACGCTCGAGAACCAGCTCAACGAGAAGACGAACTCGAAGAGCATCCTGAAGCTCGCCTTCGGGCAAACGCACCAGCAGAAGATCCGCTCGAGCGGGACCCGCGGGTGGGACAAGCCGGAGAAGTCGACCGACCTGATCGACCTGGAGAGCGTCCTCCGCTTCACGCTCGGCTGGTTTCTCGATCCCTACGTCTCCGCTCGCTTCGAGAGCCAGTTCCAGGACGTTTCCGACACGACCGGAGGGAGATCCCTTTTCCTTAATCCTTTGAAGTTCAAGGAATCGGGGGGCGTGGCGCACGAGTTCATCAAGGAGAAGGACAGGGAGCTTCTCAGCCGATTCGGCTTCACCTTCCGTCAGAGCAGCCGGAAGTTCTTCGTCGACCCGCTCGAGGGAAACGAGACGAAGACGCTGACGACGAACGACGGCGGCCTCGAATGGGTGACCGACTACAAGACGAAGATTCTGGACGACCAGGTCGCCTGGACGTCGAAGCTGAGCCTCTACCAGCCGGTCTTCTATTCATTCAGCGACATCCTCGACGGCCTTTCGGTCGACGAGCTCGCTGCCGCGGATTTCCCCTCCGACGTCGCCGACTACCCGATGGCTCTCGACGTCGACTGGGAGAACATCTTCTCGACTCAGATCACGAAGTACCTCTCGGTCAACCTGTACCTCAGGTGGCTCTACGATAAATACGACAACACGGTCCCGCCGACCGAGGCGATCGACGGGGCGATCGAGAACCCGGGCGACGTCCGCGCGGCGATCCGAAAGGCGGGTCAGTTCAAGCAGACCCTTTCGATCGGCATCACGTACCGGTTTTTGTAGAGCGGGCGCGCAAAGCCAACTCACCATTTTGCGGCCGGTTGGCGGGGCCGTCCCCCGCCTTTCCGGTCTTCCCATCGAGGGGCCGGATCGGTTATAATCCGACTGTCGAATCCCCGGTTCGGCGCCGGGCGAAACACCCGACGGGAAGACCCGGCCGCGAACCGAGGGATCTCCCGATGATGGAAAGGAGCGATGCGAAGTGGCGAAGAAAGGCAACCGCGTCATGGTGACGCTCGAGTGCACGGAGGCGAAGAAGGAGGGGAAGCCCCCGTCTCGATACACGACGACGAAGAACAAGCAGAAGACCACGGGACGCCTCGAGCTCAAGAAGTACAACCCGTTTCTCCGCAGGCACACGGTCCACAAAGAGATCCGGTGACGAACGCCCTGGGCGGATCGCGAGGCTAGCCTGGGCGAGGGTGCCCCCGCGGGGTTCTTTGCGCCGAACGGCGCTCGCGATTCTCGGCGCGGACGCGCCCGACCGTGAGAGGAAACTTCGCATGGCCGAGACGATCTTCACGAAGATCCTGGCGGGCGAGATCCCTTGCCACAAGATCTACGAAGACGAGCGCGTGCTCGCGTTTCTCGACATCGGCCCGCTCAGCGAAGGGCACACGCTCGTCATTCCGAAGGAGCCGGCCGAGACAATCGATCGTCTCTCGGACGCGGCGGCCGCCGCGATCGGACGGGTGCTTCCGCGCCTCAGCCGCGCCGTGATGAAGGCGACCGGCGCCGCTTCCTTCAACGTTCTCCAGAACAACGGGCGGGCGGCGCATCAGTTCGTCGACCACGTCCACTTCCACATCATCCCCAAGTTCGACGACGGCTCCGGGCTCGAGATCGCGTGGAACGCCGGCAAGCTGGACGCGACCTCGGGCGCCGCGCTCGCGAAACGGATCGCCGACTGCGTGGAATAGCCTCGTGTTCCCGATCGCGCTCGGGAGGAACGCCTCTTGAGACGCGCGCTCCACGTCCACAGTAGAAAACGCTCGCCTTATCCAGTTTAAGAAGCGACGAAGTTGATGAGGCGGCCCGGCACGAAGATCACCTTGCGGATCGTCTTCCCCTCGAGGTGGCGCCGGACGCCGGGATCGGCGGATGCGCGCTCGCACACCATCTCCTCGCCGGCGTCCGCCGGGACGAGAATCTTTGCGCGGAGCTTTCCCATCACCTGAACGACGATCTCGATCTCCTCGAGGACGAGATACTTCTCGTCGCACTCCGGCCAGGACGCCACCGCGACCGACCCCTCGCCCCCGAGCGCTTCCCAGAGCTCCTCGCAGAAATGCGGCGCCATCGGCGCGAGCATGAGAACGAGCGGCTCGGCGACCGCTCGCGGGAGGCTCTCTCTCCCCACGAGCGCGTTGTTTAGCTCGATGAGGGCGGCGATCGCCGTGTTGAAGCGGAGGTTCTCGAGATCGTCCGTGACGGTTCGGATCGTTCGGTGGAGAAGACGGAGGAGGTCCTCCCCGGGGCGTTCCTCGCGGACGAGGGGCGCACCGGTCTTCTCGTCGAAGAAGTTTCTCCAAATGCGGAGAAGGAATCGGTGCATGCCGACGATCTCGTGCGTGCTCCACGCCTTCGAGACCTCGATCGGGCCCATGTACATCTCGTGCAGGCGGAAGCTGTCGCATCCGTACTCCGCGACGAGCTCGTCCGGCGTCACCGCGTTCTTCAGCGACTTTCCCATCTTCCCGTACGCGCGCGTCACCGGTTTTCCTTCGAACGTGAACTTCCCGTCCTTCTCCTCGACGACCCGGGCCGCGTCCACGTAGACGCCGCGCTCGTCCGTGTACGCGTACGCCTGGATGTAGCCCTGGTTGAAGAGGCGCCCGAACGGCTCCTTCGTCGAGAGGTACCCGAGGTCGTGGAGCAGCTTGTGCCAGAAACGCGCGTAGAGAAGGTGCAAGACCGCGTGCTCGACGCCGCCGAGGTAGAGATCGACGCCGCCCGGCGACATCCAGTAACGCTCCTTTTCCGGATCGATGAGGCGCGCGTCGTTCTTCGGATCGATGAAGCGGAGGTAGTACCAGCACGAACCGGCCCATTGCGGCATCGTGTTGTGCTCGCGCTCCCAGCGCTCCCCGTCGATCGTCACGATCCGCCATTCCTCCGGGGCGCGCGCCAACGAGGGCTTCGGCGGGGTTTCCGGATCGTCGGAGACCGCGGGGCGGAAGTCCTCCATCTCGGGAAGAACGACCGGGAGGTCCCCTTCGCCGGCGGCGCGGATCCGCCCGCCGCTCCCGTGCAGAAGCGGGAACGGCTCGCCCCAATAGCGCTGGCGGCTGAAGAGCCAGTCGCGCAGCTTGAACAGCCCCTTCGCGGCTCCGATCCCCTTCCTTTCAAGCCAGGCGACGATCGCTTCTTTCGCCCGATCCGTCGGCAACCCGTCGAGCGAAACATCGGCGTTTGAGGAGCCGACTCCCTCGCCCTCGCCGGCGAAGACCGCCTCGAACGCGGCCGGATCGCGGAGATACGCTTCGCGGGTCGTTTGTTGAGCATTCAACCATGCGTCGGCCGGGAGGACCACCGGGCGGATCGGCAGGCCGAACTCCTTCGCGAACGCGGCATCCCGCTCGTCGTGCGCCGGCACCGCCATGATCGCGCCCGTTCCGTACCCCATGAGGACGTAGTCGGCGATCCAGATCGGAATCTCCTCGTCCGTCGCCGGGTTGACCGCGCGCGCGCCGATGAAGACCCCGCTCTTCTCTCTCGCCTCCGCTTGGCGCTCGACGTCGCTCCGCCGAGCGGCGGCCTCGCGATAGGCGCGGACCTCGGCGGCCCGATCGGGAGCCGCGATCTTCTCCACGAGAGGGTGCTCGGGCGCGAGGACCATGTAGGTCGCGCCGAAGATCGTGTCCGGCCGGGTCGTGAAGACCTCGATCGGGTCGCCGGTCCCCGCGACTGCGAAGCGGACCATCGCCCCCTCGCTCCGGCCGATCCAGTTCCTCTGCATCATCTTGATCGGCTCGGGCCAATCCACGAGATCGAGGTCGTCGAGGAGCCTCTGCGCGTACGCGGTGATGCGGAGCATCCATTGCTTCAGGGGACGCTTGTAGACCGGATGGTTCCCTCTTTCGGAGCGCCCCTCCGATGTCACCTCTTCGTTGGCGAGGACGGTTCCGAGCGCGGGGCACCAGTTCACCGGAACCTCCGCGAGATAGGCGAGGCGCTGCGCGTCGACGAACGCCTCTTGTTCCTTCCTCGACAGGGAAGCCCACGGGCGCGGAGCGTCGCCGGAGGAGATCCTCGCGTCCGCGCGGGTCAGGCATCCGTCCGCACCGACGAGACGCTCCCCCGACGCGAGAAGCCGCCCCAGATCGGCGATCGGCCGCGCGCGGTCGGAGCTCGTGTCGTACCAACTATCGTACATGCGAAGGAAGATCCACTGGGTCCACTTGTAGTAGCGGACGTCGATCGTCGCAACCTCGCGATCCCAATCGTAGCCGAGCCCGAGCCCGCGGAGCTGGCGGCGCATCGTCTCCATGTTCTTCTCGGTCGTGACGCGGGGATGAACGCCGTGCTCGATCGCATATTGCTCCGCGGGAAGCCCGAATGCATCGAACCCCATCGGGTGGAGAACGTTGTGCCCCCGCATGCGCTTGTAGCGGGCGACGATGTCCGTGGCGATGTACCCGAGCGGATGGCCGACGTGAAGACCCGCCCCGGACGGATACGGGAACATGTCGAGGACATAATATTTTGGACGCGAAGCATCGAAACCGGGGTCGCCCGGCCCGAGAGTCCGGAACGTTCCCTCGCGCGCCCATCTCTCTTGCCACTTTTTCTCGATCGCGCGGAAGTTGTAACGCTTCATGATCGCGCGATTATAGCACGGCCCGAGAAGGCCTCGGAAGGCGCGGAAGAGAGCGAAAACTTCCGCCCCGGACGAGCAACCCGTTGATTTGTCGTCGGTTGTGCGGTTTTCGTTGACGGGCGCCCCGCTCATCATTCATCTTGCAGAGGAAGATGCGGGGGTTTATATTCGTTCGGCATGAAAGCGGGGAAGTGTTTCGGCATGCCGGTGCCCTCCCCCGCCGGGCGTGTTGAACGGTTCAGCGCGCCGGTCCCATTTCCGGCTGGAGGTCTCGTCGCCGAGGAACGCAAAGCCCGCCGCGGGCACGGACCGATCAGGCGTGAAGGTTGAGGTCCCTGGGGCGCCGGGACGAGCCGGGCCTTCGGGGTTCTTTTCTGGTCTCTCGCCGATGGTTCGCCATCGCGGTCGGCGTCTTCGGAGGAGGCATTGTATGCGTAGAACGACCCTATGGAAACCCATGCTCCTGTTCGCGGCCGTAGCCGTGCTCGGCCTCGCCTTCACGGGCTGCGCCAAGCGTCCCGAGATGGAGATCGCGGCGGCCCGCACGGCGGTGACCGAAGCCACGACGCCGGACGCGCAGACGTATGCGCCGGACGCGCTTCGCAAGCTGCGCGAGGCGGAGCAGGCGCTCGACCGCGAGCTTGGGGTGCAGGACAAGAAGTTCGCCCTGTTCCGCAAGTACGAAGTGGCGAAGACGCTCACCGCCGACGTAGAGGCTAAGGCCCAGGAAGTGAAGAGCACCGCCGCCGCCAAGAAGGCGGAAGCTATGGCGGAAGCGACCCGTCTCCTCGACGAGGCGAAGGCTCTCCTCGTCGAAGTGCAGACGATGATCGAGAAGGCGCCGCGCGGGAAGGGGACCGCCCTCGATCTCCAGGTCATGAAGTCGGACTTGGCTTCGGTCGAGACGACGATCGCGGAAGCGGACATGAGCTTCGCGTCCGAGAAGTACCTCGAGGCCCAGAAGCAGGCGAAGCTCGCGATCAACACGGCGACGACTGTGAAGAACGAGCTGACCGCCGCGATGGAAGCGAAGAAGCGCAGATAGTTCGTTCGTCGAAAGAAGGCGCGGGGGCGCTTCCGCCGAGACCGATCGGGGGCGCCTCCGCTTCCCGGATCCCGGCGGCCCGACCGCCGGCGAGCCGGGCGCGATCCCGACTGATTCGTCCCCAGGCACGCTTGCTGGGAGCGCCGCGACAGCAAGTACGATGAAGAAGCGCTGGATTCTCATCCCGGTGGCGGTTCTCGCCGTGTTCTCCGCGGCATTCTTCTTCTCTTGGCCCATTCTGACGGGGAAGACGACTCCTCCCGAAGCGGCGAGGCACCTCGCGCTCCGCGCGATCGAGGATGCCCGGGCGCACGGCGCCGATTCGTGGGCGGCGGAGCGGTTCCGCGAGGCGGAGACGCGGCTCGCCGAGGCGCTCACCGAGTACCGGACACAAGAGGTCCGCTTCCTTCCGATGCGCGACTTTGCCGCCGCGGAGAGCGTGTTCGTGCTCGCCGAGGCGATCGCCCATGAGGCGGCCGAAGGGGCGGTTTCGTCCAAGGAGAGCGCGCGAGGATCCGCGCGTCAATCGGTGTCGAGGGCGAAGATCTCCGTGGACGCGTCGAGCGCGCTCGCCGCGACCATCCATCTTTCGCGCGAGGAACGTTCGCTCCTCAACCGGTCCAGGCTCTTCCTGTCGCGGGCGGAGGACCGGCAGCGCGACGGCCACTACGACGAGGCGCGGCAGCTGGCGGAGAAGGCCGCGGTCTGGGCGGAGGATCTCGGAACCCGTTGCGCGGAGCGCGCCGCGCGCTACACGCAGGGTCCTCTTGTGCGGAGCTGGCGCCGCATGGTCCAGGAGACGATCGAGTGGTCGCGGCGGACCGGGAAGACCGCGATCGTCGTCACGAAAGCGAATCATCGATTGATGATCTATCGCGGCGGCGTCGTGCGGGCGACCTACCCGTGCGACATCGGATACAACAACGTGAGCGACAAGCTCCGGTCCGGAGACGGCGCGACGCCCGAGGGGAAATACACGGTCGTCCAGAAGAAAGGCCGGGGACAGTCCAAGTACTACAAAGCGCTTCTGATCGACTACCCGAACAGCCTGGACAAGAAAGAGCTTCAAGAGGCGAAGAGGAAGGGGCTCGTTCCCCGTAACGCGACGCCCGGAGGCTTGATCGAGATTCACGGCGACGGCGGCCGAGGAAACGACTGGACGCAGGGGTGCGTGGCGGTCTCGAACGATCTGATGGACAAGATCTTCGACGCCGCGGAGGTTGGGACGCCGGTGACGATCGTCGGGAGCGACGGCGACGGCGGCGTCTTCCAGGAGCTCGTTCTTCGGTTCCAAGAAGCCAGGCGTGCGAGGGGAGGATGAGCGCCTCGAACGCGGACCGATCCGCGGACCTTCCGCGGGCCGCTTTCGGGCCGGCCCGGAAGTCCCCGCGGCGATTCCGGCTCGCCGCCGGACTTGCCGTAAGCGCGCTCGTTCTTGTCGTTCTCGCGTTTCTCGGAACCGGTTTCGCGTACGACCCCTACGAAAACGGCGTTTCGGGCGGCGCGAGCGACGCTCCGGACGGAGCCGCTTCAGAGCCGGACGCCGATCTCGCGAAGACGCGCTCGGACCTCCTCGCCCGCCTTCAGAAGCTCGCGCCGCGCGGCCCCTACATCGTCATCGACCAGACGCACAACCGGCTCTATCTTCGCGAGAAGGAGCGCGCGCTCCTCGACGCCGTCTGCTCGTGCGGCTCGGGGATCGTCCTCTCGCATGGAACGAAGGAGTGGGTCTTCGACACCCCGCCCGGTGTTTTCCGCGTGAACCAAAAAATCAAGGATCCCGTTTGGAGGAAGCCGGATTGGGCGTTCATCGAGGAAGGAAGGCCGATTCCAGAGGACGCGAGCGAGCGCTTCGAATACGACATGATGGGGGAGTACGCGCTCGGCTTCGGAAACAGCTACTTCATTCACGGAACCCTCTACGAACGCTTGCTCGGGCGAAGCGTCACGCACGGATGCATTCGACTGGGGCGCGCGGATCTCCGCGAGCTGTACCGGCAGGCTCATGTGGGAACACCCATCTACATCTTCTAGCCTCCCCGCCCCGGAACCGGCGGGCGGCGGCCGGAGAGCGCGGAAGCGCCTTCGGCGGGCTTCGATCGTTCTCGTCGCCGGCGCCGTTCTCGTCGCGATCGCTGTCTACCTTGACCGAAGCGGCGGGGACGGCGAGGAGCCGCCCGCGGACGCGCCGTCTCCGACGGATCATCCTCGCGAGGTTGTGCCGAGCCTCCTTTCGGGAAAGTTCTTCTATGTCGTGCTCGATCCGGAAACGAGATCTCTTCGATTGATGCTTAAAGGAGCGTTCCTCGAGGAGTACCTGGTCGAGGAGATCCGCGTGGGGAGCCCCCGCGTCCTGTTTCGCCCCTCGAAGCGGTCGGATGATTGGACGGTCCGCGTCTGGACGGACGGGCGTCTCGATCCCCCGCGCATCCAGAAGCGGATCGAGTTCACCCCTCCCGACTCGGCCCTCGCGCTCGACAGCCTGCAGCCGGCGCTCCCGATCCCTCCGACCGCGGAGGAAGCCTATCGGGTCCCGCCGGTCTACCGCATTCGCTACCGAGAGGGGCTCACGCTCGTCGTTGAGTCCTCGGCGGATTCGACCGGTCAGGGGACCTTCTCTCGCACGGAGATCGTCCGAAGCCGTGTCGAGGAACGAGTGCGCGCCCTCCGCGCTTCTTGGTCGAACGAGGGCCCGCGTGTTCTCCTTCGCATGAAGGCGGAGAACGCGCAGCGCTTCTACCGCTCCCTCCCGGGCGAGTCCTTCTTCCTCGTGGCGCCGCCGCGCCCCGCGCCCGCCGAGCCTCGGTCTTCCGGGAGCCGGTAGTCGCGTTCGCCGCGGCGCGCGCATCCTTTTGTACGGAAACGAGTTGCCGCCGGGCGCCGGCCCGGGGGGCCTGCGAGCGCCACGAAATCTTCCTGGGAGCGCGCCCAAGGCGGTGGCGTCCGGCGTCGATCTTCCTCTTGGCGAGTTCTTCCATCGTGCGGAGCCGCCCGCCAACCGTGGGCTCCCGCGAAGGTCGAATCGCGAGCACCGCTTTCGGGCGGGATTGCGGGAGCGCCGTTTCGCCCTCGCGATCGGAGCTGTCCCCCCGGCTCCGCGTGGCGCCGGGAACCCAAGGAGGATCGAGTATGCGCGACTGCTTGAAGCTGGCCCTCTCTCTCGCCTTGGCCGCGACGCCGTGCCTCGCGAACCAGGTCGAGAACGCCAACACCGCTGTGTTCACGTACAACCCGCCGGTCCCGGGACCGACCTGGTCGATGCCGCGGGCCGTTCTCTACGACAACGGGCCCCTCGTCAACAGCCCGGGAACCGGCTTCGGCGGAGCGGACGAGTCGGTTCTTCAGAGCAACCTCGGGATGAACACGCTCGGCTTCGGACACCAAGCCCAGCTCCAGTACCTGGTCACCGATGACTTCACGGTGCCGCCGGGAGACTCGTGGAACATCAGCACGATCACGTTCTTCGCCTACCAGACAAACGCGGTGACGAACCCCTCCACGATGACCGCGGTCTACGTCGAGATCTGGAACGGCGTTCCCGATGCTCCGGGCGCGGTCCGGATCTTCGGCGACAAGACGACGAACCGGCTCGTGTCGTCTCAGTGGTCGAACATCTACCGAGTGAGCTCGACCGCTCAAGGCGCGACCAACCGTCCGATCATGGCGAACGTGTGCAGCGCCCCCGTCGTTCTCGGTCCGGGCACCTATTGGATCGCCTGGATGACCGACGGCACGCTCTCATCCGGCCCGTGGGCGCCCCCGATCACGATCAACGGACAGACGACGACGGGGAACGGCGAGCAGTCGCTGGACAACGGAGCGACCTTCGAGCCCGCTCTTGACTCGGGAACCTCGACGCCCCAGGGTTTTCCCTTTGTGATTGAAGGAACCTCCGGCTCCACATCGGTCGAGGAGAAGAGCTGGGGGGCCGTGAAGTCGCAGTTCCGTCGTTAGCCCGAACGCGTTCGCGTTCCTTACGCCGGTCGCGGATGGCGGCGTCTCTTCCGCGCCGCTTCTTCGACATCGCGCCGCACGAACAGCCGGGCCCCGGGAGAACCGGGGCCCTTCTCGTCGTCGCTACGCCTTGCCGGCGACCTCTACCGCCCGCCGGTGATGTACTTCTCCAAAACTTCAATCGTGAACTGTTGGTCGGCGATCACCTTCTTGACGGCGTCGCCGATGCTCACGATCCCGACGAGACGCCCCTCCTCCAGCACCGGGAGATGGCGAACGCGCTTCTCCGTCATCAGCTTCATGCACTCCTCGACCGTCTCGGCCGGGCTCACGAAGAGCACGCGCGCGGTCATCATCTCCCGAACCGGCGAAGTCCTCGACGACTTCCCCTTGAGGACCACCTTGCGCGCGTAGTCTCGCTCCGAGAAGATGCCGACGACCCTCCCCCCCTCGACGACGGGAAGAGCGCCCACGTCCTTCTCGGCCATCATCTGAAGAGCTTCGTAGACGAGCGCGTCTGGCCGAACGGTCCAGACCTCGGCGTTCTTCGCCTGCAAGAGCTGCCGCACGGTGGTCATCTTCTCTTCCCTCCTTCTGTCGCACCGGGGGCCCGCGCGCGGGGGTGCTGCGCGGGCCGATCGTTCTTCATCATAGATCATGCGCGGCCGTTCGCGGAGAGTGAAGCGGCTGCGCCGGGAGCGCGCGCCGGGTCGATCGTCTCCTGTCCCGCTTGACGCCAGAAATCGATCGTGGAAAATACGAAGAGCCGCGCGCGGCAAGAAAGGAGACGGTGCCCATGCGCGCCCGCCGCCGAATGACCGACCCCGCGCTTCTCGTTCTGCTCGCCTTGTGCGTCGCCGGCTGCTCGAACCCGAGCGACGAGGACGCGCCGCGCCCGCGGACCCGCGAGGAAGCGATCCCCTCCGGCGCGGTCAAGATGACCCCCGAAACGGATCTCTACCCGCCGATCTTGCACGTGTCCGAATGGTTCGACCCGGAGCCGATGGAGGGCCCCGTCAACACGGCGGGCGCGGAAGACGCGCCGGTCGTCTCGCTTGACGGGAACACGTTCCTCTTCTTCTTCACGCCCGGGGTGAGCGTTCCGCCCGAACGCCAACTCCTCGACGGGATCACCGGCATCTGGTGGACCACGAAGACCGGCGGCGAGTGGAGCGAGCCGGAGCGGGCGGTTCTGAACCACGCGATCTCCCTCGACGGGCCGCTCTGCATCCAGGGAGATCTCCTCTGGTTCGCTTCGTTCCGGCAGGGGATGTACGGCGCGGACGGGGATATCTACACCGCGACTCTCCGCGGCGGCGCATGGACCGATTGGCGGAACGCCGGCGCGAAGCTGAACAGCGAGTACAACGTCGGCGAGCTGTACACGGACGAGAGCGGAACCCGGATGTGCTTCCATCGGCTCGAGCAGAGCATGGGCGGCTACGATCTTTGGATGACCGAGAAGGTCTCCGGCGAGTGGACGCCGCCGGTCAACCTCGGAGCGCCCGTGAACAGCCCGAATGACGAGGGATGGCCCTGGCTTTCCCCCGACGGATCCGAGCTCTGGTTCACCGCATGGAGCGGTCTCGGCCACCCCGGCCCCGCTCTCTTTCGGACCTTCCGGCAAGGAGACGGCTCGTGGAGCGAGCCCGAGGAAATTGTTTCGAGCTTCGCGGGAGACCCGGCGCTCGACCGCGAGGGGAACATTTACTTCACTCATCATTTTTTCGACTCCGAAATGAAGATGATCGAGGCGGACATCTACGTCGCAAAGAGGAAGGCCGCCCCGTAACCTCTGCGAAGGGAAGCCGCGCGGAGTGCTCGGGAGATCGCGCCTCGGGAGCACCTTTCCCGACAGAGCGGAGACGGGGGGCGCACCGGCCGCGGGAGAAGCGCGGGCGCGGCTAATGCATTAGATTGCAGTCAAGGAAACCCTCTTAGGGGGCGACCGGCCCGGGGTCTCTCTTCACCGGCCGCGGGTTTCCTTTCTTCGAAAGGGGGGAGAAACGATGGGCGGGGCCGAGTGGGTTCATGTCGCGACGCTCGGGGGCGGGTGCTTCTGGTGCCTCGAGGCGCTCTTCGGGCAGCTTCACGGCGTGGTCGGCGTGCAGTCCGGCTACGCGGGCGGGACCGCGCCGAACCCGACCTATGAGGAGGTGTGCGACGGAACGACCGGGCACGCCGAGGTCGTTCAGATCGAGTACGACTCGAGGGAGATCTCCTTTCGAGAGATCCTCGAGGTCTTCTTCTCCGTCCACGACCCGACCACGCCGAACCGCCAGGGAGCGGACGAGGGGACCCAGTACCGCTCGATCATCCTCTTTCACACGCCGGATCAGAAGGGGACGGCCGAGATCCTGATTCACGAGCTTGCCGAGGAGAAGGTCTGGCGCAACCCGATCGTCACCGAGGTCGTCCCTTTTGAGGCGTTCTATCCCGCCGCAAAATACCACCAGGAGTACTACTTCAAGAACCGGAACCAGCCCTACTGCCGCGTCGTGATCGACCCGAAGGTCGCCGCTTTCCGCGAGAAGTTCGCAGGCAAGCTGAAGCACGATCCGGCGAAGTAGAGAGCGAACTCAATCATTCTCCGCGCGATGAAGCTGATCCCAGAGCACCTCGGCGACGACCCGGATGCCGACCGGAATCGCCGCTTCGTCCGGATCGAAGGTTGAACTATGAAGCGCCATCTCGACCCCCTCCCGCCCGACGCCGAGACGGAACTGGAAGCCGGGGACGATTCGACCGAAGTAGGAGAAATCCTCGCCGCCCATTCCCGGTTCGTAGACGAGATCGTTCTCCTCGCCGAGCACGCGCCGGAAGACCTCGCGCGCCTCGGCGACGAGCTTCGGATCATTGTAGCCGGCGGGCGTGCCGAGGAAGTACTCGAGAACCGGCTCGGGAGCGCCCGCTGCGGCGGCGTGGCCGCGCGCGGTCCGCTCGATCCGCGCTTGGAGTTCCGCCCTCGTCTCGTCGTCGCGGCTCCGAACCGTCGCCGAGAGGACGACCTCGTCCGGGATCGCGCTGCTCTTCGAGCCTCCGTGGATGCTCCCCACCGAGATCACCGCGGGACGGTCGACGGAGATCTCGCGCGCGACGATCGTCTGAAGCGCGAGCACGATCTCCGCGGCGAGCGTCACCGGATCGATCGTCTCGTGCGGGTACGCGCCGTGCCCACCTTTCCCCTTCACCGTGAGGCGAAAGGCGTCCACGTTCGCGCTCGCGTAACCGGCGCACGAACCGACGCGGCCTGCGAGAAGCGTCGGATGATCGTGCAGCGCGAGGATGCACTTCGGGAGGCGTCCGTCCTCGAAGACACCCGCCTCGATCATCTGCGCCGCGCCCGCGCCGGTTTCCTCCGCCGGTTGAAAGATAAAGAGAATAGAGCCTCGCATCATCGCGCGTGCGTCCGAGAGAACGCGCGCCGCGCCGAGAGCGACGCTCATGTGGATGTCGTGGCCGCACGCGTGCATGAGGCCGACCGTGCGCCCCTCGGACGTGTCGGTCCTCGTCGACGCGAACGACCGCCCGGTCTCCTCGGCGATGGGGAGCGCGTCCATGTCCGCGCGCCAGGCGACGAGCGGTCCGGGTTCGTCTCCCCGGAGGATCGCGACGACGCCGGTCCCCCAATCCCCGTCGACGATCTCGATTCCCGAAAACTCGGCGAGTGCCGCGAGAATGTGCGCCCGTGTTTCGGTCTCGCGAAGGGCGAGCTCCGGATGCGCGTGAAACCAGCGCCGCTCCTCGATCGCGCGCGCCTCGTGCTTCGCGACGAACGCGGCGAAATCGGGAGCGTTTCTCTCCGCGTGGGCCGCGGCCCAGTGGGGGAGCAGGGCGAGAAAGAACGCGGCGACTCCTTTTCGTCTCATGATCCTCTCCTCGGAAGCAGGAACCTCGCTCCATCGTAAACGATCCGCCGTGGTATAATGAAGCGCGAACCTCCCCCGCGCCCGGCCGAACCCGAGGAACGCGCATGCCGAACGCGAGACTTCTTCTTGTGCTTCTTCTATCGGCCCTCGCCGCCGGCGCTCCATTCGCCGCGACGCGCGGGGTGATCATCGAGGACTTCGAGAGCGGCTCCGTCGCCCTCGAAAGCTATCCGGGGCAGGACGCCGATCCGTCCGACTGGACCGTGACATCGAGCAATCCGTACGCAGGCTCCTACGCCCTTCGCCTCTTCGGAAACACGTGGAAGATCCAGCGGATCCCGGCGATCGCTATCGCGGAAGAGACCGTCTGGCAGGCGGCTGCGTTTGTCGAGCGGCTTGGCGAGATGCAGGCCTTCGGCGTCGGCGATTCGCTGAACGAGCTCTTCTACACGTTCGCGGGGGAGCAGCTCCCGCAGGAATCGAAGTGGTGGACCGTCTACCAGGGGGCCTTCCCGGAGGACGAGTGGTACGCCTATCTCCTCCCGATCGGCCGCGACTGGAAGGCGACCTACGGCTACCTCCCGACCATCGACCGCCTCTTCTACGCGAACGACGACGACGAGGGAACGACCGGAATCGTTCTCTTCGACGAGATCGCCGACGTGACCGAGGCTCTCCCCGTGCCGCCCGAGCCGAGCATCTCGTATGTCGTGGAGAAGACCGTGCCGGTCGCGAAGAACCTCTTCCTCGTCGGCGTTCAGTTCTACGCGAACGTCTTCGATCCCGACTCGGATGTCCACACCTTCTCCTGGGACTTCGGAGACGGAGGGACGAGCGGCGAGCGGAACCCGACCCACGAGTTCCTCGTCGAGGCGCATTACACGTACACGGTGGGGCTCCTCGTCCGCGACGAGAGCGCCCTCGCCGGGACCGACACGTGCCAGGTGCGCGTCGAGCCGGGCGCGGGCGACCTTCCGATCACGGTGAACTTCGTCGGGGATGTTTTCACCGGGCGCGGCTACGAAACACCGGGAGGGATCATCGCCACGCAGGGGATCGAGGCGCTCTTCGAGCCGACCCTTTCGATCTTCGGAAACGCCGCCGACGTGAATGTTTGCAATCTCGAATGTGCGTATACAAACCAGGGGCCGCCGCACCCGACGAAGAGCGTGGTCTTTCGAAGCCGCCCGGAGAACATCGCGGGGATCGCGTACGCCGGCGTGGACCTCGTGACGACCGCCAACAACCACATCATCGACTACGGCGAGGAGGGGATGCTCCAGACGTTTCGTCTCCTCGACAGCCTCGATATCCGGCATTCCGGCGCGGGAACGAACGAGTACTTCGCGCTCCTTCCGACGTTCTACTCGAAGAACGGCGTCCGGATGGCGTTTCTTGGACAGTGCAATCGATGCGGCCGGAAGTGGAACTATCAGCCATTCCTCGACGCGGGGGCGAGCAAGCCCGGCTTCGCGTACTTTCTCGCGCACAACGTCGAGGCGGCGGTCGCCTCGGCGCGCGAGGCGGCCGACATCGTCGTCATCCAAACGCACAGCGGCGACGAGTACGACACCGCGCCGCCGGAGAAAGGCGGGCGTCTCGCGGAACCGTTCCCCGTCGAGGCGAACGCAATCGGTCCGGGCGACCCCGACTTCCGCTTCCGCGTGGAGCCGAGCCCGGGCGATCGGGCCCTTCGCCGTCTCGCGGCGGACCTCGGGGCGGACGTCGTCATCAACCATCATCCGCACGTGCTGCAAGGGTTCGAGTCGCACAACGGAAAGCTCATCGCGCACAGCCTCGGGAACTTCGTTTTCGATCTGTACTATCCCGAGACGATGCCGACGATCGTTCTCACGCTCGCCATCGACAAGGAGGGGATCGTCGGCTACTCCTTCGTTCCGGCGTGGATCGACGATTGGATTCCGAGGCCGGCGACCGGAACGCTCGGACGCGAGATCGTGGACCGGATGGCCGACTACTCGCGTCCGATGGGCGCCATCGTCGCCCCCTTCTTCGACAAGGCGGGGGCGCGTATCTATCTCGACCGGGCCGAGACCGACTCGACCGTCACCCCCGCGGCGATCGTCGACTCGCTCTTCGTTGCGAGCGGAGGCCGCACGACGCCGCCTCTCGCGCTCGAGGGGAAGGGAAACCTCTCCGCGATTCGATCAATCGAGGGGCCGGGGAGCGGCTGGGAGGTGCGCTGGGGGAGAGAGGTCCTTTGGCACGGGGTTTTCGAGGAGGAGGGCGCGACCTTCTGGGACCTGAACTCGGCGGACGAGTGGCTCGACACGAACGCCGCGCACTCCGGCGCGCGCTCGCTCGCGCTCCGGCGCTCCTCGGGAAGCAGCGGCGCGGTCGGCGCCGATCTCGAGAAACATCTCCCTTGCGATCCCGCGAAAGCCCACTCGATTCTCGGCTACATGAAGGCGGAGAACGCCGGCGGCGCGTGGATGAGCGCCCGCTTCTACTCGACCCGCCACTCGGAGACGCCAGTCGCGAGCACGAACGCCGCGCCGTCTTTCTCCCCC
>Ga0194127_10000353_pt1 | contig 74187 bp, 80 predicted proteins | sample TA2KigC100mmetaG_FD_148624 | JGI IMG/M metagenome (GOLD analysis project Ga0194127, IMG submission 148624) | Freshwater microbial communities from Lake Tanganyika, Tanzania - TA2015036 Kigoma Deep Cast 100m | ecosystem: Environmental > Aquatic > Freshwater > Lake | place: Tanzania: Lake... | reverse complement strand
CCTTACGGAAGATGATATTCACTGCTCCGTCAGGACCCATCACAGCGATCTCCGCCGAAGGCCAGGCGAGATTTATATCGCCGCGAATATGTTTGCTCGACATCACATCGTATGCGCCGCCGTAGGCTTTACGTGTGATCACGGTCAGCTTTGGCACGGTCGCTTCACAATAAGCATACAGCAGTTTCGCGCCGGAGCGGATGATGCCGTGATGCTCCTGAACTGTTCCAGGTAAAAACCCGGGCACATCCACAAATGTGATGATGGGGATGTTGAACGCATCACAGAAGCGGACAAAGCGCGCGGCCTTTTCGCTTGCGTCGATATCCAATACGCCGGCCAATACTGCAGGTTGATTTGCAACAATGCCAATGGAGTGTCCGCCCAGCCGCGCAAATCCGACCACGATGTTTTGGGCATAGTTCTCGTGGATCTCATAGAATTGTCCGCTATCCACGATCAGGCTGATGACTTCTTTTATGTCGTAGGGTTTATTTGGGTCATCGGGGATGATGGCGTTTAATCCTTCTTCCATTCGCAAAAGATCATCGGCCAAAACAAAGGGCGCATCTTCCATATTGTTCTGAGGCAAATAAGTGAGTAATTTACGGATCAGGTATAGCGTATCCGCTTCGCTGTCTGCGGCAACGTGGCACACCCCCGATTTTTCCGAATGCACACCTGCGCCGCCGAGCTCTTCCTGTGTAACTTCTTCGTGCGTTACAGTTTTTACAACATCGGGTCCGGTCACGAACATATAAGATGTGTTACGGGTCATGAAAATAAAATCCGTCAGTGCGGGAGAGTACACCGCCCCGCCTGCACAGGGTCCCATAATTGCAGAAATTTGCGGGATGACGCCTGAGGCCATGGTGTTACGCAGGAAAATATCTGCGTAACCGCCGAGCGCGATTACCCCTTCTTGAATGCGCGCGCCGCCTGAGTCGTTTAACCCAATTATTGGCGCGCCATTTTTCATCGCCATATCCAGGATTTTGCAAATCTTTTCAGCATGCACTTCACCGAGGCTGCCACCGAACACGGTGAAATCCTGTGAATATACATATACGAGCCGCCCGTCCACCGTGCCCCAGCCTGTCACCACGGAATCGCTCATGAATTTTTGTTCATCAAGGCCAAAATCATGCGTACGATGGAGGACGAAAGGATCCATTTCCCGGAATGATCCTTTGTCCAACAACAAGTCCAACCTTTCGCGCGCGGTCAGGCGTCCTTTTTTATGTTGGGCATCAATTCGCGTCTGGCCTCCGCCAAGGCGTGATTGCGCTTTTAAGTCATTCAACTTTTGGATTTTTGATTTTTCGCTCATAGGCCTCTCTCGAAAGTGATTTAGTGGCAAAAAAGATAAGGATAAGTAACCCTAGATTTACTATAACAGCAAATATCACATTGGGTCGGGGATTTTGAAAAAACAGCCGTTCGCTCCAATACCAGATCGTGTAACCTGCCGCGGTTCCAAGGAGCATTTTCCCAGCCCATGCTTTTCCCTGCCAAATGCCCCAGTACAGGAAACACCCGATCACAACCCATATTCCTCCAAGAATTGCGCTGGTTATGGGCGGAATGCTGGCGGAGAACTCTATCAATACATTCTTCCAGGCCATGGAGGTCCAAACACGCAGGATGTTCCATATGATAATAATTAACACCAGCCACAGCATAAGAGTTACCGGGAATGGACGTCTCATGATTATGGCGTAGGCCTGGTGACGCCAGGATGCCTGAAGATGCGCGGTTCGACCCAAACCGCGAAGTCGTCAGATGAGTTTCCATTATCGCGCACGATCAAAGTGAGTTTCACGGTTTGTCCATCCAGCGCGTCCAGAGGGTAATTGATCAAATGCGAGGGTTCTGCGTAGTTATATAACCAGTCTGGGAAGGGTTCATAAAATTTTCCGTTGCTGTCATAATATCCAAGGGAAAATGTCACATCGCATAGGGACCCGGGCATGCAATAAAGCTGGGTACGAAAGAAATCTGCAAACTCGATCTCTCTGGCGGGGAAGGTCCCGAAGATGCCGAAAAATCTTTGATCCTGTGAGGGAATTGTCAGCAAGGCGTTTGCCATATAGTTCAAGCCCAAGTCTGCCTGCGTGAGAAATTCAACGTACCCGGAACTGTTCTGCCCGTGAATACCGGGGCAGGGCAGTTCCTGTCCACTGTTGACCCATTTGGCATTGCAGATATCCGGCGCAAAATAATAGACGATGTTTTGCGCATCATCAAGTGGAGCTATGCCATAGGTGGGCGCAGGCGGAAGCGCCGTCAGCGTGGGAATTGCTGTGAAAACGGGAGCAGGCTTGCCCGGAGCAGGATCGAAGGGTAGAGCCTCCGTTTCCTGAGGCATTGCGCCGGATGATGTACATGCCGTGATCAGGATCAGCATCACGATCGGGAATAATCTCAAAATAGTTCTCCTAATATTTTGCTTCTTCCAACAAATAGAACAACCCTTTGCCGCCGTAACTGCTGTATCTTTCAAGATATGGCGCAAATTGACCGAAGTAGGGCGGCAGCGCAAGCAGTTGTGAGTTTGCAAAGATAATTGTGATGCCGCGCTCGTACAAAAATGCAGACGCTTCCGCGCTCTGCAAAGCATGGAAATACTCAGCGCTGTTGATCAGCCCATCCATATTGACGATGGTGCGGTCGTGAATGAAGTACCCGACGTTGCCTCCGCCGGTCATGCCGATGATACTGCCGGGTGGTGTATTCTGCTCAAGATATTCCAAGACTTCCATGTAGGGACGGTCAGCAGCAAAATAGTCATGCCGCATCACAGTGACTACGTAGTTTCCGAGATTATATGCAAAATAGATGCCGGCCAGAACCGACAAGATTTCCAGAGCGAGGCGTGCGATTCTAACCTTTAGCAATGGTTTCAGGATCAAATCAAGAAAGAAACTGCCAGCAAGTGTGACGAGAATCATTTGGCTGACCCAGTACCATTCCTTTGCCCCGCCGTAGGAGGTGGCTGAATAGGAGAGGATGTGAATCCCACTGCCGGCGATCAGGGGGATGAATGCCAGTTTTGAACTGATATGGATCGCGCGGTTTTTATTTGCAAATGCAAGGACCAACCCTGCGATCACAAAGACAAACATGGCAATGTAATATCGTTCATCGTCCTTGTCCGGGCCGGGAAGGATGAAGCGCAGTAGATTTGCGAGCCATAGAAACAGGTCGGTCGCTGGATTCCAGGCATTGAATGTGTCCATGCCTGCGCCAAAGAAAGAGTACCAGTTTGAGGCCGGGCGCTCATAGACTGTGTTTGCCATGCTTCCCCACCAGCGTTTGATCTGTCCACTGACAGGGCTGGAGGCGCCGAACATGATCTTGTTGAAGAGCATATATAAAGCGAGGAATCCGCCCAGCACGCCATAGTACGCAGTGCCTTCGGCGAGCCATTTCTTCCAACTTGTATTGAATTCAAGGATGGGAGATTCGGGTTGAAAACTGTTTTTATTGCTGAACCACGCAGAGCGTGCGGCCAGCCTGAGCGCAAAGATAAGAAGCAGGCTGATGCCCCAGTCCAGGATAAAGGCAGTGCGTGGAAAATCCCTGCCAAACCCCAGTTGAATCAGGAACAGATATGCGGCAGCGGTGATGACTGTGCCGCTTGTAATGGCAAAAAGAATCTGACGGAATATGATCCAGACGGATTTTGAGCGCGGATGGTGGTATGCACTGGAGAAATATAACGCAACAAGTTTGGCCAGGAGAGCAAGGATGACTGCTTCCACTGCTGATGATGCGTAGTAGGTGTTGTAAGCAGCAATTCCCGTTCGCAATGCAACTGAACTCGTCATCGAAGCGAAAATGATGACCATGTCCAAAGGAAGCAGAAAGCGTATGGGTTTCCCGCGGAAGATGATCCATACGCCTGCGATGATCGCAAAAAATATCAGGTCGAGCCGGCTGAACATAACAACCACCGCGAGTAACGCAAGTGTTGCGATCTCACGCGGCTGTACTGCTTTTGTGCGCCAGCCCTTCTCAAATTGCGAAAGTCTGTATATGAAATAGAGCACTGCAAACACAGCGAGCGGCGTCTCCAATCCAAATTCGTAAACTGTGTTATGGATGGGAAAATTAAATGCCCAAAACACCGCCGCCAGGATCGCAACCGCATGAGACAGATTGCTTTTTATCATCCTATAGATCAGCACTGCACTGGCAGCCTGGAAACCAGCCACTACCATGAGCAGGACGCGCAAGGGCAGAATCACGTCGAAGCGGGCGAGGGCAAAAATAGGGATGCAGACGATCATCCACAACGGATGATAGCCATTGGTCAGGTTGATGCCATCGAAGGTACTGCCATTCCCCTCGGATATATTTTGTGCGACTTTGAAATAGTAATACGCATCGTCACGTTTGAACCATGCGTTGGGGAAGGTGTATGCATCTGCGAAGGCCGCATACAGGTGTATGCCAAGGATGGCGGTAATGAGGGAGATTTCAAATAATGAGAAGCGTTTAAGAATTTTCATTTTCGTATCGCTTCAGCATTAAGCAATGCCTTGGCGTATGCATCCTATGGAATATCGAGTGTGATCTTGCCAAAATTTTCGCCGCGCCATAATCTTTCCTGCGCGGCAGCGGCATCTTTCAGGGGAAAAGTCTTATCAATAATGGGTTTCAGTTTACCAGCAACCACCAGGTCCATCACCTCGGCAAAATCTGCAAGCGTGCTCATGCTGGAGCCGAGGATCGAGAGATGTTTTGCAAAAATGTATCGGTTGTCAATTTCAAAGCGTGGCGCGCCGCTATTCCCGACCGTGAGCAAGCGTCCGCCTTTTTTGAGCGCGCGCAAACTCATTGGAAATGTAGTGCCGACATTATCCACCACCACATCCACGCCGCGTTTTTCAGTGGCAATAAAAACCGCCTTCGACCAATCTTCTTCCTTTGAGCGGTCAATTAATATATCCGCGCCGAGTGATTCGGCCTGTTCCAATTTTCGTTGATTTGAACCGATGACAATGACTTGCGCCCCAAGATATTTTGCGACCTGGATACTGGCAGAGTTCACGCCTCCGCCCGCGCCGACAATTGCGATGATTTCCCCGGCTTTGACTCCTCCGCGCTTGACCATCGAATGCCATGCGGTCTGATACACCAATGCCGCTGCAGCTGCGGCGTGGAAGTCGAATTCAGATGGCAATTTGTAAAGCTGACGCGCCGGCACGCAGATATACTCTGCATACGTCCCGCGGATGGTTTCGCCGAGCAGATGCCAATCACGGCATAAATTGTCACGTCCATTTTGGCAGAATTCGCATTTGCCGCAACCGAGGTTGGCATTGATGACGACACGATCTCCAACCCTCACTGCTTCGACACGGTGAGCGAGAGACGAACCGTCAGCACGACGCCTTAACCCCTCTCCCTCAGGGAGAGGGGAGCCGAGCGCAACCACTTCGCCCGCTCCGTCAGCACCGTTGATGTGGGGGTGTTCCAGTTTTAAACCTGTCCAGCCATTTCGCACGAGCACATCCATACGGTTGAGGGCGGAGGCCCGCAGGTGAACTAAAATTTCACCTGCTTTCGGCTCAGGCGTTGGGAAATCTGTGTATTCCAATACTTCTGGTCCGCCGTGCTGGCGGAAGAGGGTGGCTTTCACTACTTCAAACCAAGTTCACTGCGCGAGATGACCAATCTTTGGATCTCGCTTGTGCCTTCGTAAATTTCGGTGATCTTGGCATCACGGAAATAACGCTCGACCGGCAGTTCCCTGCTGTAGCCCATGCCGCCGTGGATTTGCACCGCTTGATGCGCAACGAACATGGCAGTCTCAGAGGCAAATAATTTTGCCATGGATGCTTCCAATGAATATCGTCCGCCGCTTTGTTTGGAATTTTCCTTTGCAATAGCGGCATTGTAAATCAGCAGTCGGGACGCCTCAATGCGGGTTTTCATATCCGCGATTTTGAAGCCTGTTCCCTGGAATGCGCCGATCGGCTGACCAAACGCTTCGCGCTGACCCGCATACTGCCTCGCCGCTTCGTAGGCAGACTCGGCAATGCCAAGCGCCTGCGTCGCAATTCCGATGCGGCCTGCATCCAAAACGGTCATGGCGATCTTGAAGCCTTCGCCTTCCGCGCCGAGTCTGTTTTCAACTGGCACGCGGCATTCTTCAAAGATCAACTCGCTGGTTGCCGAAGCGCGGATGCCGAGTTTTGGCTCCTTTTTTCCACGCGCGAGTCCTGGAGAATCTCCATCCACTAAAAAGGCAGTCACGCCTTTTTGTTTTTTAGCGGGGTCTGTCATCACAAAAACCACAAAGTAGTTTGCAACAGGCCCGCTCGTGACCCAGGATTTGCGCCCGTTCAACAAGTAGAAATCGCCGTCGCGGGCCGCGCGGCTTTTGAGGGCGCCGGCATCTGACCCACTTTGAGGTTCAGTAAGAGCATATGCGCCAATGGCTTCGCCTGACGCGATCGGTGTGATAAATTTTTTCTTTTGTTCTTCAGTGCCAAATTGTAGAATGCCATGACAATATAATGAATTGTTGACTGACATGATGACACCGTGCGAAGCATCCACTTTGCAAATTTCTTCGAGAGCGAGCACATAGGCAAGTGTGTCCATGCCTGCGCCGCCGTATTCCTCAGGGACTTCAATTCCCATAAAACCCAGATTCCCCATTTTTTTGATCGTTGCATATGGGAACTCTCCGCTTTCGTCGAATTCAGCCGCGACGGGTGATATCTCTTTTTGGGCAAAGTCGCGGGCCGCGTCGCGCAGCATTTTATGTTCATGAGTAAGAGGGTAAATGGGAAGGTCGGTCATTCGTTAACTCCGAGGAAACTAATTTTCAAGATTATACCGCTTTGGAGTAACAGAGGGAGTATCTTGTTATAATCGGAAATCGGTGGTTGACTTCTTGCTATCGTCCAATATAATTACAAAATCAGGACAGGCCGCATCTAATTTGATGGGCGAGTGTTAAACTTATTCAAATTGAAAGGAGGTTGCGCAGAAGTACCTTACGTTTGTTCGTCAACCCATTTACTTATATTCGACAACTTAATAAAAGGAGAGAGTAATGAAGAAAACCGCTTTTAATTTGCTGGCTTTGTTTGTGTTTGCCAGCCTTGTCCTTTCCGCCTGTGGCGGTGCGGCACCTGCTGATACTGCGGCTCCATCCGCCGCTACTGAAGCGCCTGCCGCAACCGAGGCTCCTGCTGCAACAGAAGCTCCTTCCACCGAACTTGAAGGGGCGCTTTCCATTGTTGCCTGGGCTGGTTATATTGAGCGCGGTGAAACTGACCCCGCCTATGATTGGGTCACTGATTTCGAAGCCCAAACTGGTTGTTTGGTTTCAGTTAAGACCGCTGCGACCTCCGATGAAATGGTTGCCTTGATGAACGAAGGCGGCTTTGATCTCGTGACTGCTTCCGGTGACGCTTCCAACCGCTTGATCTCAGGCGGCAGAGTTCAGCCGATTGATATTTCCCGCATCCCCAGCTATGACAAAATTGATCCGCGCTTGCAGGATGCCCCCTGGCATACTGTGGATGGCGTCCATTACGGTGTGCCGTATTCTTCCGGTCAAAACATCCTGATGTACAACACAGATGTTTTTGGCGATACGCCTCCCACAAGCTGGAGTGTCGTTTTTGAAGAGACGACCCTGCCCGATGGTGCATCCAACAGGGGCCGTATTCAGGCTTATGATGGTCCCATCTATGTTGCGGATGCCGCCTTGTATTTGATGTATAACCAACCCGAGCTTGGTATCACAGATCCATACGCATTGACCCGCGATCAATTCAATGCAGCAATTGAACTTCTCCGCCAGCAGCGCACTTTGATCAACCGCTATTGGCATGACGCTTTCGTTCAAATGGATGACTTTACCAATGAAGGCGTTGCGGCTTCCGGTTCCTGGCCCTTCCAGGCGAACCTGCTGAAATTTGGCGGCGCTCCGATTGACAAGGTTGTTCCTGTTGAAGGCGCTACCGGCTGGGCTGATACAACCATGCTGCATGTGGATTCTGAACACGTTAACTGCGCGTATGCGTGGATGGAATGGTCGCTTAATCCGAAGTTACAGGGCGACTTAGCTGCCTGGTTCCAGAATATTCCTGTCCGTTTGGATGCCTGTGAAGGTAATGAACTGTTGGGAGCCGATGGTTGTGTGAACAACGGTTTGAATGACTTTGACAAGATCCAATGGTGGCGCACCCCCACCGCAGACTGTGGTGATGGCCGCATGGAATGTGTTCCCTACCATGAGTGGGTCACAAACTACGTAGCCGTTATCGGCGGTCGTTAGTAATAAAATGTGTTTTGGTATCAGGCGGGGTAACTCCCGCCTGATACACTTAATTTTGATGAAGAGCTGCCCATATGATGAATAATCCATCCACACCCGCCATTCAATTTGACAAAGTGAGTCGTTATTTTGGCGAAGTAAAAGCAGTAGATCATGTTGACCTGGAGATTATAGACGGTGAATTTTTTTCCATGCTCGGTCCATCTGGATCTGGGAAGACAACCTGTTTGCGAATGATCGCAGGGTTTGACAGACCCACTTCGGGGAAAATCCATTTATATGGGCAGGATGTTTCCAGCCTGCCGCCTTATGAGCGCGATGTCAACACCGTGTTTCAGGATTACGCTTTATTTCCGCACATGAATGTGGAGGCTAACATTGCCTATGGTTTGATGGTGAAAAATGTTGCCAGGCAAGAACGCACAAAACATGTGGATGAGATGCTGGAACTTGTCCGGCTTTCGGGCTTTGCAGGACGCAAACCATCACAACTCTCCGGTGGACAGCGCCAGCGCGTCGCGCTCGCCCGCGCCTTGATCAACCATCCCAAAGTTTTACTGCTCGACGAACCGCTCGGTGCATTGGACTTGAAACTGCGCCAGCAGATGCAGATCGAACTCAAGGCGATTCAAAAACGAGTCGGCATTACTTTTATTTTTGTCACACATGATCAGGAAGAAGCGATCACCATGAGTGACCGCATTGCTGTTTTTAATCAGGGCAAAATCGAACAGATCGGTTCGCCCTCTGATATTTACGAAAGACCCGCCTCATCCTTTGTTGCAGGTTTTGTGGGTACGTCCAATCTTGTCGGTGGCGAGATTGCAAAACGCACCACAGGCTCTGAGCAGACATTCTCGATCCGCCCTGAGAAAATCCATATTGGTTCTGTGAGTGATAACCCCGCCAGCGGCATGATCTCGTTGGATGGAGTTATCCGTGACGTGGTATATCTTGGCCTTTTTACCCGCTATTTGATTGAGATAGAAGACGGTGTTGATCTTGTTGTTGTTGAGCAAAATCTGAAGAGCACTTCAATGGATGTTCTGTCCGCAAAAGGGCAAAAGGTAAAGTTGTCCTGGCATCAAGACCATATCAGCCGCGTGGGAGGCTAACTTGCTTAACCGTATTTCCACATATTTTTATCAACGTCCCAAACTGGTTTTGGCTCTTTTCCTCACACCGCCAATGCTATACATGCTGGTTGTATATCTTGGATCTTTGTTTTCTTTGCTTATTAATAGTTTTTATTCGATAGACGATTTTACCGGCATGATTGTCCGTGAGTTTACTATGCGGACTTATGCCCAAATATTCAACATAGCCAACCGTGAAATTGTCTTCCGCACTGCCGCAATGGCTTTGGTCGTCACCATCGTGGATGCATTGATCGCTTTCCCTTTGGCTTATTACATTGCAAAATTCGCCTCGCCAAGATTAAGGACCTGGCTGCTCATTGCGGTGACCGTTCCGCTTTGGTCAAGTTATCTAGTGCGTGTTTATGCCTGGAAGTTGATCCTCGCAAAAGAAGGCATTTTGTCCTGGTTTATCCATTTATTCAATTTGACCGATGCCCTTGATTGGCTGCTTGGTTTACCGGGCATTGGCGGCTCATCTCTTTCCCTCTCACCGATTGGAATGTTTATCGTATTTGTGTATATCTGGCTGCCTTACATGATCATTCCCATTCAAACCGCTCTGGAGCGTGTGCCCGGTTCACTGCTCGAAGCCTCCAGTGATCTGGGCGCAAGGCCGTCTCAAACATTCCGCACCGTAATTTTACCGCTCGCTTTTCCCGGCGTTGTGGCAGGTTCGATCTTTACTTTCTCATTAACTTTGGGTGACTTTATCATCCCGCTTACGCTTGGCAATTCAAAATTTTTTATTGGGCAGGCGGTCTACTCTTATCAGGGAACCGGCGGAAATGTCCCTCTCGCAGCCGCAATGACGATGGGTCCTGTTGTCATCATGGTCCTTTATCTCCTGATTGCCCGCAGACTTGGTGCGTTCGATGCCATCTAAATCATCCGATACTCGCCCAGGAGCATCCTGGGGATTAAAGCTCGCCGCATTTGGAACATTGCTCTTTTTGCATTTTCCGATGTGGATCATTTTTCTTTATACTTTTACTCCAGATGAAACTACATACACCTTCCCATTACCTGGTTTTACAACCAAATGGTTTGGGGTGGCATTACAACGCGCAGACCTTTGGCGTTCCCTTACATTGTCGTTGCAGGTCGCAACCGTTGCAACGATCGCCGCCCTGATTTTAGGCACATTCGCCGCGGCGGCGGTATATCGCAGTAATTTCTTTGGGCGCGAATCCATTTCTTTTCTGTTGTTATTACCGATCGCCTTGCCTGGCATTGTCACTGGTATTGCTTTACGGACTGCCATCGGCGGGCTGGATATTCCCTTCTCCTTTTGGACCATCGTTATCGGTCATGCAACTTTTTGCGTTGTCGTCGTTTACAACAATGTGCTGGCGCGCTTCCGCCGTACCAACGCAACGATGATCGAAGCCTCCATGGATCTGGGCGCAAACTCATTTCAAACCTTTCGCTATGTTGTGCTGCCCAATATTGCCACCGCGCTGCTTGCAGGCGGCATGCTGGCTTTTGCGCTTTCCTTCGATGAAGTTATTGTTACGACATTTACAGCAGGGCAGCAAACCACGCTTCCGATTTGGATCTTCAGCCAGCTTTCCCGCCCGCGTGATCGCCCCGTGACGAATGTGGTTGCAACTATCGTCATCCTGATCACCTTTCTGCCGATCTTCATTGCTCAAAAAATTTCCGCGGGTTCATCGGAGACAGAAGGCGAAACGAAATAGATTTTTATCAAACTTGCGTCCTCGGCGCTCTGAATCGTGCGACAGGGTATGTCTTGTCGCACGATTTTTTGGGTTGAATGCCTCAACAACCTATTCTCAACTGCAATTTGACTCAAATCAATAAGCCGCTTCCTGCGCTGGAACATGCTGGCCGCCTCCTGCGTGGACTTGGGCCTGCTCCGCGGCAAAGGGCATTTATCTCACCCCGAGCTGGATTCAGTATAATCCGCTGTATGACACAACAAACCTTTTCTTATCTCAACTCGAAATGCGAAGCGCGTGAACTCAAAGAAGGCGGTTGCGGCGTATTCGCCCTGCAAAGAATCAACCAGGGTGAACTGGTCTCTTTGTGGGGCGGTAAGATTATTCGCAAGGACGAGCTTGCCCCATCCATGCCGCGCTTCACGCAGCGCGTGATTCAAATTGACGAAGGCTTGTACCTGCTCACCGTCGGACCAAAAGAGCCGAACGATTGTTTCAACCATTCATGTGAGCCAAACCTCGGCTTCTTGGGTCAGATCGGCCTGGTCGCCATGCGCGATATTGATACAGGTGAAGAATTGACTTTCGATTACGCCATGTCCGACGGCGAACCGTATGACGAATTTGAATGTCATTGCGGCTCATCGAATTGCCGAAAAAAAGTGACTGGAGACGACTGGAAGCTCCCTGAATTGTGGACGCGCTATTACAGTTATTTCTCGCCTTATCTTACCAGGCGAATTGAGAAGTTCCCGAAATGAAAGTTTCCTTTCCAGTTCAGATTTATCTGGTTGCTTTGATTCTACGCTTGATCCCCGTTTTGCTCACGCGCGGACTGGGCATCGGACTCGACGACATGTTCCAATATGACATGCTGGCGCGCAGCCTCGCTTCTGGAAATGGCTTTCGCTGGTATGCGCAGGAAGATTTGAAACTGCTTGAACCGTATGTTAATTTCGATCTTTCAACCGCAAAGGGCTACGACCCGCAATACGGACTTTATACCTCCTTTCGTGCGCCGCTGTACCCGGCATTTTTAGCGGTTATTTATTTTTTCAATGGATTGGATTTCTCGCGTTTCTTTGCCGCGCGCTTGGCGCAAGCCGTCTTTCTTGGCGCGCCGCTTGCTCCGTTGACATATTGGGTCGCAAAGCAGCTTTCCCATTTTCCTATTACTTCTTTTGAAATGAAAGACGAAAGAAGAAAGAAGAGCGAGATAGTTGCACGAACCGCCGCCTGGATTGCCGCCTGCTATCCCATGTTTATTGTTTACCCATTAGGGCTGGGAACGGAAAATCTTTTCTTCTTTCTCCTTCTTTCTTCCTTCCTTTTTCTTCTCAAATCCATTGAAAACCCATCTGCCTTCAACCTTCTGCTTTCCGGGCTTTTCCTCGGATTAACCGCCCTCACCCGTTCCGTCATCCTGCCATTTGCAGGGTTGGCGATTCTCTTCCTCATCGTCATTGCGAGGAGCGGAGCGACGAAGCGATCTCCCTCATGGAACCAGGGATTGCTTCGTCGGGGAAATCACCCTCCTCGCAATGACGGAATTATTATAGGGATTGCATTTGTTTTGGTCATTGCACCCTGGGTCTTCCGTAACTCGTTATTGCACGACAAGTTGACGGGCATTGAAACCTCCATGGGATATAACCTGTATCTCGGCTATCATCCGAATGGAAATGGATCCTTTATGTTTGGTCCCTCGCTTGATTTGCTCACGATCATGGACGATGCCGAGCGTGATGAAGTTGGGACGCAAAAAGCCATTGGTTTTCTGGTGGAACAGCCTGAGCGATTTGTTCCGCTCGCCATCAACCGCCTTGGATTCTTCTTTGGGCTGGAGAAACGCGTGTTGATGTATTTCTACTCAAATAACCTGATCGGATATATTTCGAAGCCGTTGTTCCTTATCATTTCTGCGATTTTACTTTTGCCATTTGTGTTTGTATCCGTTTCTGCCTGTTTGGGTTTATCCCTTTTGAAATGGAATTCGGAAACGGCTCTATTGTTATTACTGCTCACTTTTTACCTTTTACCTCATGTCTTCATCCTCGCAGAAGACAGGTTTCATTTGGCGCTGATTCCATTTTTTGCCATCCTCGCCGCGCAGTTTTGGGCGGTGGGATTTCAGGCTGTTTCCGCGCGCTGGCATGAGTCAAATGCAGGGAAGTGGATGGTTGCCCTGGCAGTTCTTGGCGTTTTCCTGCTCTTCCTGAATTGGGGATTTGAGTTATCACGTGACGCGGATAAAATTACCGCATTGCTTGGTCCGGATGGAAATAAAACCTACTTCCCTTATTGAGAGAAGCCATGAAATATTTGCTCGGCGAAAAACTGAATTTTGACTGGAAGGTCGTCACCGTCACCATTGTCAGCACCTTGCTGTTGATGGTGGACCATTATCATAAACTGACGGCGTATAAATATTGGGATCGCGTCATTTTATACCTTGTGATCCCGCTCTTGATTATCCTGATTCTCTTCCGTGAGTATCCGCGGGAATATGGGTTTTCATTTGGCGATTGGAAATTGGGGCTGACAATCACCGCGTTTGGGATTCTCTTCATGGCTCCTATCATTTATTATCTGGGACACGGCGACGCATCCGTGAAAGCGTACTATGAGGAGTTTTTACCCGGCCTGCCATGGACAACATTTCTCGACTTGGTCGGCTGGGAATTCTTTTTTCGCGGCTGGATCCTGTTTGCATATGCGCGTAAGTTTGGTCACGAAGCCTTGTGGTTACAGGCTGTCCCATTTGCATTGGCGCATATTTCCAAGCCGGAGATCGAAACGCTTTCCACTATTTTTGGCGGATTTGCCTTTGGCTGGGTGGCTTATCGCACAAAATCCTTTGTCTGGCCATTTTTGATCCATTGGTTCATTGCCACGTTTATCATTATCGTGGCAGCGGGGGCCGTATAAATTCATGATCAAATATGAGATTCGCCCGGCGTTGGAATCAGAGTCCGCTCAAATTAAGGATCTGATTCACCTGGTCGGGATCAACCCCACGGGTTTGGATTGGAAGCGTTTTACCGTCGCCGTAAATGATGACGGGCAGGTGATCGCCTGCGGGCAGGTCAAACCTCACGGGGCAGACCTCCAGGAAATAGCTTCGATCGCAGTCTCCCCTATATATCGCGGGCAGGGAATTGCGCGGAAGATTATCGAAGAGTTGCTGAGTAAAACTTCAAGGCCTGTGTACTTGATGTGCATGGGACATAACGGGCCGATGTATGAAAAACTTGAATTCAGATCCATCCCGTATGAACAGATGCCGCGCTATTTTCAACGCATAAAAAAGATATTTAATATTGCCGATGTGTTCAGGAAAACGGGCGAAGATCTGCTGGTGATGATGTTGGAGTAGAATTGCATTGATGAGAAACGCTTTGTACGTATTACTGGGTGTCATGGCAGGATTTGTGCTTGCGGGCGTGTTGATATTTGTTGCACGCGCGCCAGCAGGTCAGGCGATTGTTTTACAGCCTGCCCCAACCAAAGCGCCCCTTGCAGTGCATGTGATTGGCGCTGTGCCGCGCCCGGGGTTGTATGAATTTGCCGAAGGCGCGCGCAATCAGGACGCAATTGATGCGGCGGGCGGTTTGCTTTCATCCGCGAATGTGGATGCCATTAATCTGGCCGCGTTACTAACCGACGGTCAACAGTTGAACATTCCGTATCTGGAAGGACAAGCGCCCGCAGAGGAGTCCACATCGCTTGAATTGCCCGGGTCATCCGCTAATAATGAAATATCAACACCAGAATCGTCCTCATCCACCGATGGTGAACTGATCAACATCAATACTGCCACGCTTGAAGAATTGGACTCTCTGCCGGGGATTGGTCCCACCATCGCGCAGCGCATCATTGACTATCGAAATGAGAATGGCCCTTTTTCCACCATTGAAGAGATCATGGATGTTTCAGGTGTCGGCCCCGCCACTTTTGATGAGATCGAAAATATGATCACGGTTTGATGCTCCATGCCAGCCTTTGATCACTTTGCCGTTATCGCCCCTTTGTATGCGCGCGTGCCCTATTCCAAAACGGAAGTGATGCGCGAGGCTGCATCCCTGCCTGTGCGTGGATGTTTGCTGGATGTGGGTGGTGGCACAGGACGGGTCGCTTCTGCAATCCGTGATTTGGTGGATGAGATTATCGTTACCGATGTTTCTTTTGGGATGTTAAAAGCCTCGCCCCACGCCGCGTTGACACCTTTATGCAGCGGTTCAGAATCATTACCCTTCGCGGACAATACCTTCGAGCGCGTCATCATGGTGGATGCGCTCCACCATGTCATTGACCAGGCTCACACTGCCCGTGAGATGTTTCGCGTGTTGAAGCCCGGCGGTCTGCTCATCATCGAAGAACCGGATATCCGCACATTCGGCGTGAAGTTGATCGCCATTGCAGAGAAGTTGTTATGGATGCGCAGTCACTTCCTCGCACCGGATCAAATTGTAAAATTGTTTGCGAGTTTACGAGTGGGGAAATCAAGCATAAAGATTGCAGATGGAACGGTTTGGGTGATCATAGAAAAATAAACCCCTCATCCCCGACCCTTCCCCCGAAGGGGAAGGGAGTCCCCTCTCCCTTTGGGAGAGGGCAGGCGGCGCACTGAGCCTGTCGGAGTGGTGAGGGGATTTTACTCACTTGCCAATACATGCCTGGCAATCACCAGCCTTTGTATTTCACTCGTCCCTTCGCCGATGGTCATCAAACGCGCATCGCGATACATTCTTTCCACGTTGTATTCACGGCTGTATCCATACCCGCCATGGATTTGGATGGCTTCATAACAAACACGTTCCGCCATTTCTGTGGCAAAAAGTTTTGCCATGGCGGCTTCCTTGTTATACGGGCGTCCCTGGTCTTTGAGCCAGGCCGCTTTATGGATCATGGTGCGCGCCAGTTCGATTTCCGTTGCCATATTTGATAACTTAAATTGAATTGCCTGGAATTCTGAAATGGCCTGACCAAAGGCCTGGCGCTCGCGCGCATAGTTGACCGCCGCTTCCATGGCGGCTTGCGCCAGTCCCACTGAAATTGCGCCGATGCTGATGCGGCCAGCATCCAGTGTGGCGAATGTTTGTTGCAGGCCGCGTCCTTCGGGTCCGATCAAGTTATCCAGCGGAACACGCACGTTGTCATAAGTCACAGCGGAAGCGGGCGAGCCGCGCAAGCCCATCTTCTTTTCAGCCGGACCGATCTTTAATCCCTTTGAATCAGTTGGCACAAGAATCATACTCAATGATTTGGAGCCGCCCTTCGGGTCCGTGCGGACGAGTGTGATGATGTATTCTGAAATGCCCGCATTTGTGCACCACATCTTCGCGCCGTTGATAACCCATTCGTTCCCCTGTTTTTCGGCTTTGGTGATCACACCGCCTTGAAGATCCGAGCCGGCGCCGGGTTCTGTGAGCGCCAGTGCGCCAAGTTTATTTTTGCCCTCGGATATCAGGGAAAGCCACTTCTTTTTCAATTCTTCACTGCCATACAATGCAATCGGAGCTGCGCCAAGTCCGTTGTGGGCGGTGAAGGCCAATGCAGTGGAACCACAGCCCCAGCCTAATTCCTCCGTCGCAATCGCATCCGATACTGCATCCACGTTCGAGCCGCCGTAGGCTTCGGGAATGCTCATACCGAGCAAGCCGATCGGTCCGCCTTTGCGAACAGCCTCCCAGTTGAATTCCTCCTTCTCGTCCACTTCGCGGGCTTTGGGTTTTATCTCCTTCGCCACAAAATCGTGGACGATCTTCTTCCATGTCTTCTGTTCATTGCTTAGATCGAAATTCATCATGCTTTACTCCGCTTTTTTATTGGATTGAAATTAATCCTCATTCAAAAATAATTCGAGCGCTTTCTTTGCTTGTTTGAATTTTTCTTTCGGCACAAAGACCTGCACGCTTCCCAATCCCGTTACTGCAACCGGATAGATGTTCTGACCCACAGATTCCTGAAATAACTCAACAGGGATATCCTGCGATTCAAGGTAGCTCTTGAGCAGGTCTGCTTCCATGCGGCTGTTCAACTCAACCAGCAATTCATATTTCATATCGTCCATGTTTATCTCCAAAACGCAATGAACAGGATCGTCCATGCGATACTAACAATCAACTGGCGGATTCCAATCCGCGTGGGTTTCCATCCAACGGCGGGATGTGTGATTCCCCAAATCGTCTCCAACCATTGCACCAAAAACGGAATGAAAATAAAACGCGGAACCAGATTTGACCAACCCAGCCCGATGGATACTACTAAATTAAATGACGTGTACAACAAGGCGCGTTGTCCCATCTGCCACCGCTCGCTGCGACTCTTAACCGAGGCCCTTCGACCTTGCTCAGGGTAAACCTGACTCTGTTCCAATTCGCGTTGACTTAGCCTGAGATATGCGTACACAATGCTGGCCGCAGACTGCAGCCACGTGAACCCCCAGAGCCACCAGCCAAATGAATCATATTCGCGGATGCCGATCCAATACGCGGCAGGCGCAGTCAACGATAAAACGCCCGTGGCAATGACTTCGATGCCAGCCTGCCTTCTCTCTGCGCGCCGGCTGACCAGCCACAAATGCCACGCAAAGACCGGAACGCCCGGAACTGCCAGGAATAAAATATAGCCAAATCCTTCGAGGATCAGCCCGAGTAAGGCCAAGGCGGAGATACTGCCATAGACCAGTACCCAGAAGCGGGCGGAGTCCAGATCCGTTTTTGGGCGTCTGCCAGAGTATGCTTTGACGGCAACTGTCAGCGGTTGGCGGATCATAAATGCAGACATTGCCGCGACAATGAGATTGAATGTTGCGCAGGTGAAATCACCCCCCGCGAAGATGCCAACGAGTAGAGGACTTAGGATAAACACCCACGAACCGTGGTCCTGCGGCAGGGCGATCTGCTTTTTGAAGTATGGTTTCATCCAGTGCAAGCATACAAGAAAAACAGCCCGCGCGCAAGGTTGATATAATAAGCGCAAATCATTTCAAGGAGAGAAATTGTATGTCAGCAAAAAAACGTGTGAGGAAGGCGCAAGCCCGGCAGACGGATAAGACGATCCAATATGTCGGCGCTGCAATTGTGTTGATCGTGGTTGGGGTGTTTTTGTGGAAATTTGTGCCGTGGGAGTCGATTGCCTCCATTACTGAGCCGGCTTCGTCCAGTGAGGGCGTTGCAGGTCAACCCAAACAATATGACGCCGCGCCGCCCATGACGATTGACGCAAACAAGAAATATTTTGCAACCGTTGAAATGGAAAAAGGCGGCGAGTTTGTGATCGAGTTATATGTGGATAAAGCGCCCATTACTGTCAATAGTTTCGTGTTTTTGGCGCGCGAAGGATTTTTCAATGGGGTCACATTCCATCGCGTGCTGGACGGTTTCATGGCTCAAGGCGGCGACCCGACGGGCACAGGCTCAGGCGGGCCCGGTTATCAATTTGTGAACGAAGACAGCGACTTGACTTTTGACAAGGAAGGCGTGGTCGCCATGGCAAATGCGGGGCGCGATACAAATGGAAGCCAGTTCTTCATCACATTCGGCCCTGCTGAATTTTTGAACGGCGGTTACACCATTTTTGGGCAGGTGATCGAAGGTATGGATGTGGTCAACGGCATCACGCGCCGCGACCCGGATGCAAATCCAAACTTTACGGGTGATGTGATCAAGACTATTACTGTTACAGAAGAGTAGGAAATAAATAAAACCCCAGAGGCACAATCATGAGCGAGAAACATACAAAAGGTGAAATGCACGGCTGTATTGTCTGTGGAAAATTGTATCAACTTTACGTTGTCAGCGATGCGCAGGGAAAATTTATAGATTGTAAGGTCATGACAGCCGGTGGAAGGTGTGTGCCGGATCCGCACCGCCCCTTAGTGGCCTGCGAAAAACACACAGATAAAGAGGTGGAAGCGGCAGTGATTCGGGCTTACGGTCCTCAAAAAGACGATGATCAATCGTAGTTTATATACGGTCGTAAAATATTAGCAAGGTGCTTCCATACTTTCTTTGATCGCCTTCGATAAGATTTTGTAATTCAATATTTTCATATTCCGTCGGGTCAATTTGCACGATGACCGTTCCGTCGTCTGTCAGCCATTTCATATTGTCATCTATCAATTTCAAGGCGGTAGACCACATTTGTTTGTATTGCGGCGGCGCGATATAAATGTACTCGAATTGTCTATCCGCCTGCGCTGCCAACATGCTGAAAGCATCACCGCGCCGAATTTCAGTTTGTTTTTCAAACCTGCAATGTTCAACATTTTCTTTTATGGTTTCAATCGGCGCGCGGTTTAAATCTGAAAATCGAACAAATGCTGCACCCCGGCTTAATGCTTCGATCCCGATTGCGCCCGTGCCGCCGAACAAATCCCACCAATTTGAATCGATCACATCATCAGCGAGAATATTGAACAGCGCCTCTTTCACGCGGTCCATCACGGGGCGGGTCGTATCGCCCGGCACGGATTTTAACTTCCTGCCTCTTGCGATTCCCGCAATTATCCGCAAACTCATGACCTCACCCCTGCCCCTTATCACCCCCAAAGGGGGCTCCTGAAAGGAGAGGGGAGTCTACGCTCTTTCTGGCCTCTAAATAATTTTCATGTGATGCGGTAATGGGGACAACACATCCCGTGCCGAGCATGAAACGCCTGCCGTTTGTTTGCTTGATCGCGTCTTGCGCTTCATTCCTGACCTGATCTGGATTTTCCATAGTTAGAGTATCCTGTCTCAAGCCTCCGCAAACCGCACCTTTGAAGAGACTCTGCGCCTCAGAAAGAGATGGGTAGGTTTCACGGTCATGCCAGTTGACGATTTGAAAATCCATGAAAGGCAGTAATGAAAAATAAACATCTTTGCCGTGCAGGTGGAGCATGTTGCACCACAGGTCTTTGACAGGCTCAAGCGCTTTCTGGTCATACGGCAAGCCGATGGTTTTGTACTCCATAAGGTCCAGCAGGCTTTCTTGCGCGTGCTGTATGGCGTAGAAGATGCCGTCCACGCCAGTTTCGCGGACTGCCTCGACAAACTTCACCGTGGTTTTGGTGATGGTGTCCAACCCCTTCAGTACGGCCTCCGGGTATTTTCTGATGTGTTCCAACAGCAGGTCGTTACCTGCCAGGTTTTTTGCCTGGGAAAGCGGATTGAATATGGTTTGGATGAGGGGCGTCTCCGGGTTGAGATTCTGTTTGATTAAACGGAGGCAGGCTAACTGTCCGGCCAGATGCGGGGAAGCAGGGTCAAGCGCGGGGAGTTTTTCCCAATCCTCGGGTTTATGGATGACACGTTTGGTGTATCTTCTTGAACCTTCTGCGTCGCCCATCCATTGGTCTTGGACGCCCCAATCTTTTACTGCAAACGAGGAGGCAGGGGTGACTTTGACAATATCGAAATCATAGGCGCTTTGATATCCCAGTGTGGATGCGGCCAGCGCCTCGGGGGTTTGGTCAGCCTCAGGGAAGTGGCGCCAGAGGGCGATGGGTGTGCGGTCGGTCGTTTCGCCCGTCAGGCAGGCTTGAATGCGTTCACGGTGTGTAGTCATTTAGAGTCTGTTTTCCAGGCGATGACGGTGATAAATTCCTTCACGGTATGTTTTCACAATTGTAAATCCGTTTGATAAAGTCGCGGCAAGGCTGGCTTTGTTCCAGGTTTCGATGCTTGCGAGTATTTTTTTATACCCCAGTTTACGGCCTTCGTCCATCAATGCTTTTTGAAGTGTGCGCCCCAGATGATGTCCGCGAAATTTTGGGTCTACTGTGAAGTACACGCACTCGACTGCATCCGTTTCATTTTCCATCTGGCTTTTGATGGTGATACTTGAAATGATCATTTGCAGGAAGATCAGCGGACGGGAAAATAAGACTTTCAAGATTTGTGCGATGAACCATTTGCGGTCATGGGTGAGTTGGGATGTGAGTGATGACGGTTCGGGCGATGCAAGACTAAGTCCCATGATCTCGCCTGTTTTATTGTCTTGTGCATAAAAACCGAAGGCTCGCTTGTCTTGGATGGCAATCTCAAAATATCTTAATACAAAGGGATAACCGAGCCTGGAGAGCAGCCCCGCATCTCCCAATTGGATTTCGGCGATTTTTGGGAGCAGGCTGGGGTCAATTGTTTTTAATGGGTGAAGTGTGTAGTTCATGGTTTAGTGTTTATGTTGAATTTTGTAAAATCCCATCAGCAAGCTGAGGAAGTCCAGAGATTATGCCAGGCCGCGAATGAGGAAAGGTCCAAGCGGGCGGACGATGAAGGCGGGCAGTCGCTTCCAAATTGCAATGGCAAGTTGGAATTTTGGATTCTTCTGATTGAGGGCTGGTAGTTCTTGCCCGGGCGCCAGCCAGTGCCAGTACGCGAGGTTTTGTCTGCGCGGCGCCCATTTCATTTTGAAGACCTCGTTGCCAGAGCCGATCAGACTGCGGCCGAGGTCGAAAGTTTTTAATCCTTTTTGGATTGCGCGTTCGATGACTGACCAATATAGAAATTCGCCCGCGTATGCTGAGCGGGTATGCCATAGAATATTTGCATGTAAATTAAATACGGTGTCGCCTTGATAGATGAAGACACCGCCGCCTGCTATTTTTCCTTCGGCAGTGTATAACACGGCGAATTCAAGCGTGCCGCCTAAATGTTCCGCCATTTTGCGCAGATAGGTTTTTGAATGGTATGGCGAGCCGAGTTCGTGCATGCTTTGTGCAAGGACTTCGTAAATATCATCCAAAAGTTCAAGATGACCAAAGCGGATTTCAAATCCCTTCCTGATGGATTTGCGGATGTGATTGCGGTGATCTGATGAAAATGTTTTTAGCAATTCGTCTGAGTTGGATGGTAAATCTATCCGGTAGGTAAAATATGCAGGGTCTTGCGACCAGTGATCGGGTGGGGAGGAAGCGCCTTCATCAAATCTGATGGAAATATATTCGGCTTTGATGTCCTCGGCAAGACGGCGGGCTTCATCTAATAAAAGACCGCGCGCGGCGGCGGTCTCAAAAGCAAACCCGCCGTAACTGCCGAAGGGCGCTGTTGTCAGGTAGTGACCAAAGATCGGATGTTCGATTTCAACAAGAGCAAGCGCGGCCAGCGGATGGGAATCTTCGCTCACGGCATAGCGATGAATTTTGTAATGATAGATGTCAGAAACAAAATTCATCCAGCTATCCAGTCCGCTAAAACTTAATTTTCTTTCAAGCGCTGGAAAATCGAGTGAGTGGACGCGCTGGATTTTCATTGGGCTATCCCGTTTATATAATTTTCCAGAGTTGAGATCGGGAAGGATTTCAAGAGGTCGTTTAGGAATGATAATTTGTTAATTGTGAATGGATAAAGCAGCGGGTTGGCAATCATATCGCGCGCGAAGCGCTTCGGCCAGCCTGCAGGGGAGACAATTTCATAGGGATGCAAAAAGATTACAGGGCTGAGACCCGCTTTGAATTCATTTTCGATGATTTTTAATACGGTTTTGGGAAAGAGACCGCTCATCATGCTGGAACCGTAGGGGAATTCTCCACCCAGCACCAGGGGCAGGTTCATCCTGCGCGGCGCGAGAAAGGAGGATGGTTTTCCAAGCAGAGGCAGTGTGCTAACCGGCAATTCCCAGATATTGCCTTTTCGTAAGATCGTACCAGCTGGGGCATAGAGGGAAGAACTGTAAGTAAACCCGTTATGCTCCAGGAGCGGATAAACGCCTTCAACGGTGTTGATCATCGGAGCACGGAAGCCGCGTACTTTGTATTGTCGCCGCCATGTTATGGAGGTTTGCAGATCGTGCTCTATGTCAGAAAGAATGGTTAATGGCCGATGGATCTGACAATGAAAGCCGACTTCATGCCCTGCGTCAAATATTTTTTGCGGCAGATCAGGATACCATTCCACCAATTCGCCGACCAGATAGAAACTTACTTTTACATCCTTTAATACTTCAAGGATGCGGTCAATCACATCGCGCGCAAAATTATCATCCAGTGCGCGGCGTTTTTCCGGTGAAAGAAAATCATATCTTCGTGAGGGGGCGAACCAGGATTCGTAATCAATTGTCAGCAACAAGCGTGGAGAGGGTGTCATGGCGGGCAGATTATAGCAGGGTTGTCAGGGGACTTTTTTGATCACGCAGAAGGCTGCGCCATTGCGCGAGATTTCCAAAAAGGAGGGCTGATCTCTTAAAAATCGCAGGTCTTCATTTGAGCGAGAGTTTGCCAGGATATAATCGCCAGGCTGGATGTCTTTTTGTTCTGTTCGGAAATCGCGGATGACGATATCTTCGCTCGCGTAATAGTCCGCGATATAAGGCTCGCGTCTGACAAAAAGCTGCGAACCTGATGGCGCTTCTTCATTGAACATTAGGACTGCTTCTCGATAACAGGTCAGCCAATATTCTGTTTCATATTGACGGAACGCGCCGCGGACCCCTCCTGCAAAAGTATTGTAATAAGCGTATTCGTAAGGATGTAGTTGGATCGCAGGTATGATCCCAAAGATCATAATAAATAATGTAAAAATTGCTTTTGACCAATTCCTTTTTATTAATTCAGATGTCTTCTCAAACGCTATTCCTGAAAAAATGAAAATAGGCGGCAGGATGAAGAGAAAGTGGCGAAAGCCGTCATACATGGGAGGTTTACTAAGAATGACATATGCGGTTGGAATGATGAACCACAGCAAAGTGAGAACCAGAGCAAGTCTTTTTTGATTGTCGGAATGCCAAAACCCATAAATGAGTCCGACAGCGAATAAAAGCCAAACTGGTTCGGTTAGCGTGTAGCCAAGAAGGGTGGGCAGGTATCTTCGCGGCAATCCATCCGCTTTATATTGCACGTCATTGAAGAGCACAGTTAACTGCGTTGGGTTATCGGACATGAACCCGAAGACTTCAACGAATTTTTGCAGGGGATTTGTCCACAGATATGGCCAGGCGATGAAGGTAATTAATATCGCCAAAAATGTGTAAACAGCAAAGTGCTTTATTAATTCACTGAGCCTAATTTTACTGAGCTGTCCGAGTGCGTAAACCCCCGTCAAAATAGCGGCGAGGGGACCGAGCACACGAATAGAGGTTGCAATTCCAAGAAAAAATGCTGCTAGAAGGGCTTTTGTGTATTTAGAACTTTCATCTTGAGAGAGTTCATCCACCATTTCAAAGCCAAAGCAGATTGCCCCAATGAAAAATACCAGGAATGGCATGTCTTTTGGGTTGATGAAAGCATGTCCCCATAAAAGCGGCTGCCAGGCGAACAAAGCGGCAGAGAAAAGTGCGGAGGGTTTACCCATCCACTTTATTGCAAAGCGGTAGAAAAGATAAATACCCAGTTGGAATGTCAGGAAGTTGACAAGATGCCAGGCAGATGCATGATCCATGCCGAGAGATTCGATCAGCGAAACGAATGGACGCGCAAGCAATATGTAGGCAGGTCCGCGATTGGCATGGTCTGTGCCGCTGGAGCCGTAGGCATTGCTTAAATTGAAATCCCCGCTGAACCATTCAGCAGGGGAGTAGGCGTAGGGAAGTGCATCCGCGTAATCGTAAAAGAGCGGCTCGTCCCAGGATAAGCCGTAGTTACGAAAAGTCATCAAGCCGACTGTAATATTGATGATCAGCAGGATCAAGATGGGGTGTTGGCGGAGTTTTTGCAAGGTGGAAGATTTTTCCTCTGGAGTCAGGGAGCTTGCTCCCTTGTTCGGACAGCAAGCTGTCCGACTCCAGAGTCCGGAGTGAATTTATTTTTGCGCGATACGATGTGCCTGGCGTTTTTTGGCTAGCGTCATTTGCGCTTTCTCTTCGTCGGTTTCAACGATCAAGGCGGGGACAGGGCTTGGGTGTCCCTTATCGTCCAGCGCAACATAAACCAGATAGGCAGTGTTGGTATTTGTCTGCTCGCCTGTGACTGGGTTTTCTGCTACCACTTGAACTTCAGCTTCCATGGATGTGTTGCCGGTGTAAGTCACTTTTGCATTGAGGATGATCAGATCGCCAATGCGGATGGGCTGGCGAAAAGTCATTGAGTCAATTGCCACGGTGACGACTTTCTTTTGCGCATGGCGCATACAGGCAAGCGCGCCGGCTTCGTCCACCAGCTTCATGATCCAGCCGCCATGTACATTGCCAAGCAGGTTGGCGTGTTCAGGGTGCATTAACTGTGAGAGTGTGATTTGTGAGGCTTGAGTGTTTTTTGGTGTGAGGTCGGTTGTCATATTAAAATCTCAATCCAGATCCTGTCTTTGTTCACCCGTATCCGTGGTATGCAGGCGTTCAGGCGCATCTTGTAAGACGTCAATGACAGAATGACTGAGTTCGGCCATCATGGGGGGCAGGGGAATGATTGCGGGCGGGTAGACTTTTTGCGGTCTTGGAGGCGGGTTGAGGCGCGGCTTGAGGGTGGAGGTTGTCCTTTTGCTGACGATGCGCGGCTCGCTGGTCAAGGCGCCGACGTAGTTTCCAAGCACGGAATACACTTCCTTCTGAGGGGTGATGAAACCGATCCAATCGCCGTTACGGTTGAATAAATATGGATTTAACAGGAACGCCTCTGCATCGCCTTTGGTTGTATAAATGGGTATCAGTCCTGTTTGCAGCATTGACTCACCTTATGCAATATTGTCTATATCATTGTACGTCCAATACCTGTTGATAAAAAAGTTCCACATCAATACAATTCCCAATGCCGCGGCCAGCGTGAGATTCTTTGCGTAAAACTCGGCAGTGATATAGGTGGTTTGAAGCGCTCCTTCGACCAAACGCAGTAAAGGCGGCTCGAGATAGTGCAGAGAAGGAATGCGAATTGCAACTCCAATCAGGTTCACAAGAAAGAACATACTCAATTGACTCATCAACGGACGGGAGCGCGATTCGGGATATGTCCAAATGCGATTCCAGGTGAAATTATTGATGACCGCGCAGAAGAAGGATATCGTTCCCGCAATGACCAATGACATGCCGGCCCAATGCGTAAGAGCGTTCATGACACCAAAGTCAATCAACGCGCCAATCGTTCCCACCAGGGCGAATTTCAGGAAACGATTGCGTTCTTTTGTGTCAGTCAGGATCATGCCAAACCTAATTTATTTTTGAAGAATGGTATGGTGCGGAGCAGACCTTCCTCAAGATCAACTTTTGGTTCCCATTTTATGATTTCCCTTGCGCGAGTGATATCAGGCTGTCGTCTTTGCGGGTCACGCGCACTGCGCGAATCCTCCTGAAAGACAATTCCAGCCTTGTTGCCCGTGATCTTATTGATGGCTTCAGCAAATTGCAGGATGGTCATTTCAATTGGGTTGCCGATATTAATAGGGTAATGTTCGTCTGAGTAAAGTAGTTTTACTATTCCGTCAACCAGATCGTCCACGTAACAGAATGAACGCGTCTGGCTTCCATTACCATAAACGGTTAGGGGTTGCCCGAGCAGGGCTTGCTTCAAAAAATTGGGCAGGGCGCGTCCATCTTCAAGATCCATGCGCGGACCGTAAGTATTAAAAATGCGGGCGATGCTTGTATTTACGTTGTGAAAACGATGGTAGGCCATGGTCAAAGATTCAGCAAAACGTTTGGCTTCATCATATACGGCACGTGCACCGACGGGGTCCACATTCCCAGCATAGGTTTCGGCCTGCGGGTGAACTTCAGGGTCGCCGTAAATCTCACTGGTGGAAGCCAGAAGGAAGCGTGCGTTTTGTATGCGGGCTATGCCGAGACAGTTATGCGTTCCAAGGGCGCCCGCTTTCATGGTTTGGATCGGCAGGTTGAAATAACCTGATTTCGATTGCGGGTTTGGGCTGGCAGGCGAGGCGAAATGCAGGATCGCATCTACCTTACCGGGCACAAAAATATAGTTGGAAACATCACGCTTGTAGAATGTAAATTTCTCATTGATGGCAAGGTGCGCGATGTTATCCGGACTGCCGGTGATGAAATTATCCATTCCAATAACTTCATGTCCATCCGCAAGGAGATGGTCGCTGAGGTGAGATCCAAGAAAACCGGCTGCACCAGTTATTAAGATTCGCATTGATATTCCTTTTTTATGATTTTATTTCCAATCAATTTCACTTAATAAACCATCACCAGTGACTTGATAGGCATCGCCGCTGCCACTGTCAATCAGCCAAAGATTACCTTGATAAACCACTGAAATGAAATCTCCGGTTTGCCCTTCAAGCGCTCGCGGCGCCCAGGCAGGTCTTTGAGGTTCGATTCCGTTTGAATCGACCGGCGGGAAGAGTAATTTACTGTTCGAGCCGTCGCGATCCATGACCATCAAACGATATCGGCTCGTATCGCTCTGCTCGATGAAGATGGATTGCAGATATGCTACTTGAAAGTTTTTTTCCCTTCCGTTTGACCTGATCGGTGAAATGGCGGGATAAGCGAACATACCAGCCGAATGGACCAATGAAACTGTCGCTTCGCTGCTGAACGAGGTGGCTGTCAGGTCAAAATAAGGCGACTCCTCGCTGGTAATTGGCGCCAGTGCCGGCGCGTGGCTGACGAAAAATAAACTTTCATTGTCCGCGCCCCATACCAATGGAGGGATCCAGGCCCAGTCGCTGTGCGTATTCAATGGGGTAATATCTAATAGTGGTTTGAGATAACCGGCATCCTGGTCAACCAAACCGATCTGATCCGGACGGGCATAGGCAAGTTTACCATTGGGTGAATAAGAAAATGACATTCCCCACCAGCCATAGACCCCGCCGCTACTTGTACTCAATAGTTTACGCGGAGTGCCTCCCGTAATACTGACCCGATATAGATCATTATTTGCCTGCCAGCCGGGTGCGGCGCTGCGCGGCTCAACCGTGGAGTACGCGACTGAGTTTGTGTTGGGAATCCATTCTGCGAAATGCACCACGTTCGATGCTTCCAATGAGATCAGTTTTGGGTCAAGGTTTCTTGTCCGCACTGCCCATAATGTATTAATTTCTTCGTCCGCAGGCTTGTTGGATTTTCGAGTGAATATCAGATATTCGCCGTTTGGCGATAAACTAAAGATGTGTCCATCCAGATCGCCCGTGCTGACAATGATGCGCCGGTTTGCAGTCGAATCTTCCATGATCCAGGCGTTGCCTCCAGCCAGATAAGCCAATGTGCCGGGTATGTTCAAGGGCGTGTACGACGCCTGCGCGCCGACCATGACGATCTCAGGTAATGCATCAATTAATACAACGGTCTTTACCGCAGACTTGCTGATCTCAACTTCGTCCTCGAGAATTCTGCGGAAGGTGATTTCCTCCAGTCCATTCACGCCGGCTTGGACGAGTCTGGTCTCGCCTTCGGGCAGGGTTTCGTTGCGGACAATCTGCCGTTCAAATGGCCGGACAACCTGTTCGGTTTCAAAGAGTTCAACTACACGAGTTAATGTGATATTGTCTCCGTTACTCAGGATTGCATAAAATGGAGGTTCAGTACGATCTAAATTGCCTGGCACGATACCTGCGCTTTGCAAGGCTTGAGTCACAGTGCTGCCTGCCGAAAGATTGATCTCGTGTGTTGTTCCATCCGCTTTGATGGTGATGGCGATCTCCTCGCCGATCTGCGGGGAGCGGCAGGAAACTGTCAGCCAGAGGCATGTTGACAGGATGAAGAGCAGGCGCAGGCGGAGTCCGAGGCGTGGCATGTCGGGTATAATCCAGCCGCTATTTGATCCGGCCGGTCATGGTCATGATCCCATCCGCAATCGCAATCGATTCCAGGCGGAAGCCAACCGCAATGGGACCGAGTGTGCCGGTATATGCCTCCGAAATGATCGCGCTGATTGCAGAGTTGATGCCTTCAGGGGCTAGGATGGGACCGAAATCTGCCGATGCGATTTCGATCTTCGGCTGTCCAGTGGTTTCGTCAACGCCGACATTCATGGTAATCAACATGTTTGCATTGAACCAGTTCCTTGTGATTTTGCCGTACATTTGCATTTGACCGTCACGAAGAAATATTTGCGGATCTGTAAAAGGCGGGTTGGTGTTTTGTGATAATTTTTCCGCAATGTAGGCTGTGAGCTGGGCTTCGGTAATCTGCAGTGTGACGACTCCAGTTTCCGCGCCGGTGATCAAAGCTTGTTCAAACTGCTGGCGCATGGTTTGAACCTCCTCTGGCGAGTAAGACACAGTTTGAGCGGGAAATTCGGGCCCGCCAATGAAGATTGAACATGCCATTGAGGCAAATATCAAGGTTATGATGGATGGATAATATTTGGATTTATTCATGATTTCAACTCTTTTTGATTTACGAATATTTTCAGCGGAGTAATTATAGCATGAGCGACTCTCAATCCATTTCAAACACTGAATTAAGTCTTGCGGCGAAAATCGAGGCGCTGTTGTTTGTTTCTGCGGAGCCTGTGCCAGTCGGTCAACTTGCGGCGGCTTTGGATGTGACTTCTTCGGTGATCGAGCGCGGGCTGATGGAACTTGACGCATCGCTCCTAACCCGCGGCCTAGCGCTGCAGCGAAATGCAGGGCGCGTGCAATTGACCACGGCGCCTGAGCTGGCTTCCCTCGTTGAGCTATTTCTTGGTTTGGAAGCGACCACTCATCTCAGCCGCGCCGCGCTGGAAACCCTTGCGATTATTGCCTATCAACAGCCGGTCACACGCCCGCAGGTCGATTCGATTCGCGGCGTGAATAGTGATAGCATGTTGAAAAGTTTGTTGAGCAAAGGACTCATTCTGGAATCGGGGCGCACCGAGGGACCAGGCCGTCCAATTTTATATTCGACCACGCCTGAATTTTTACAGCATTTTGGTTTGAGTTCGATCCTTGAATTGCCGCCGCTGGCCGCGCCTGTGGAAGTGGAAACCGTACATGCAGAGTTATTGAAAGGCTAGTCTTATATGCAGGAACGTTTACAAAAATTGCTCGCTCAGGCGGGATATGGTTCCCGCCGAGCCTGCGAAGTATTCATCACCGCCGGGCGCGTGCGCGTGAATGGCACGGTTGCTGTATTGGGGCAAAAAGCCGACCTTTCGGTTGATAAAGTTATGGTGGACGGAAAAACACTGGCTCAAGCTGAGTCCTTGACTTACATTGCCTTGTATAAACCTCGCAATGTGATTTCCGCCGCTAAAGGGCAAGATGACCGCGAAACAGTACGGGATTTGATTCCTGTTGAGGGACATCTTTATCCCGTCGGGCGCCTGGATTTCGACTCGGAAGGGTTGATTCTGATGACCAACGATGGTGAGTTGACCAACAAATTAACACATCCGCGGTATGGGCATGAAAAAGAGTACCGTGTGCTGGTTGCCAGCCGTCCCGATGAAAAACAGATGGATGCCTGGCGCCATGGTGTTGTTCTCGAAGATGGGGATAAGACCGCACCCGCAGAAGTAAATTTTCTATCAACTTCCGGCAAAGGCGCGTGGATTCGCGTGGTGATGGGGGAAGGGAAAAAACGTCAAATACGCGAAGTAGGCAGGCTGCTGGGACTGCCTGTTGTGAAGATCATCCGCCTGCGAATTGGCACACTAAAATTAGGCGACCTCAAGCCACGTCAGTGGCGATACCTCACAGAAAATGAAGTGCTAGAACTAAAAGGGGATAAAGGAAAGATTCGGCAAACCCACAGTGAACCACTTCGTGTTAATCGCCGTCATCCGACTGATCGCCTCAAACAGGTTCCGAACGGACGTGTTCGCATAACGGATCGTCCCATACTTGCCCCTAATGAGAGACCACGCACAAAGGACCGTACTGAACGAAGTCGGGATGAATCGCTTCGGAACACTACGAAGCCTCGAATACCGCGTCGTTGATATTGGATATAAAAATCCGTTGCCCAATTCAAGCAACGGATTTTTTGATTAACTAAATCTTATATCCCAGAACTTCTTCACTATATTCTCAAGAGCCTTTTTGACATTGTCTTTTGGCATGCCTGCCACTTTGAATGTGAGCATTTTGGTGCTGGTATCCGGACCCGAAAACATGCCAAACGATATGAAGTTACCGCCTGCTTCCGCAATGGCTTTGGTCACTTTTGCAAGTTGACCGGGCTTATCTTCCACCAACGCAGTAACACGAATCGCCTTTTCTCGCGCGCCCATCAATTCGAGGAAGATCTTGAATAGGTCTGTCTCCGTGATGATACCGGCTATGGCTCCTGATCGCATGACTGGCACGCCGCCAATTTTGGAATCTGCCATAATGCGCGCGGCTTCTTCGATGGGAGTGTTTACGTCAATAGTTCTGACTTTTTTGCTCATGACCTGTTTCACGGTCACTTTACTGAGCAGATAGTTCATCTCCCAGACACTTAAGCTGGTTACGGGCGAAGGGGATGCATTGAGCAGATCGCGCTCGGAAACTATGCCGACTAACTTTCCATTTTTAATAACAGGCGCGCGACGGATATGTTCCTTTTTGAACATAACCAACGCGTCGTGGATGGGAGTCTCAGGTGAGACTGAAATAACTGGGTGTGACATTCTTTCACCGACAAACATTTTTTGCCTCCAGATTGGTTGAGAAAACTAGTTCGTGAATTTTGTTGTATGCAAAGTATAAGCAGAATTGAAAAAACGAACGTCACTAATTCGGAGTGAAATAGGTCACTTAATGAGACCCTCGTCATTGCGAGATACCGCTCTTGCACTTCGGCGGCGAAGCAATCCCCACCTTTACGAGGAGATTGCTCCGGCGGACGAGCACCGCCTCGCAATGACGGGGAGGTTGATTTACTTTGAAAATTCTTTGATCACACGCACCATGTGTTTGGCGTGCTGTAAATATAAATCCAGGCGGATGTTTTCGTTGGGGGCATGCGCTTTGGTGTCCGGGTAGCCGAGTCCCATCGTCACAACAGGCAGGCCCAGGTCATGTACGAACGGATAGTTGGGCCCAGATCCGCCGATCATTGGCACAATTTCCATTTTTGCGTCATACACCTCCTCAGCGGTATCCACCACGATTTTCACAAACGGATCATCAGGGTTTGTACGCGCGGCAGGTTCGCCTCCCAGAAAATCTATCTTCACATCGCTGAAGCCTTCATCGTCGAGATGGGCACGAAGTTTCTTTAAGATGTCTTCAGGTCTTTGATTTGGCACCAGGCGGAAATCCACTTTGGCAGAAGCGAAGGCGGGCTGCACCGTTTTAGAGCCAGGGCCCTGATAGCCGCTGGTCAGGCCGCAGATGGTACAGGTTGGCACGAAGACCTCTTCCATTTTCAGGTCAGTGCCGCCCTTCAATCCTTTAATAAATTCCTTTGCGCCGTAACGTGATTTGTATTCGTCAGCCACATCTGGAAGTTTGTCCATAAACTCGCGGTCGCGGACAGATGGTGGAATCACATCATCATAAAAGCCGGGGATGCAGATGCGCTCATCTACTCCCTTCAAGCTGTTCAATGCCCAGGTGAGTCTCCAGGCCGCGTTGGGCAGGATACTGCCGCCCAACCCCGAATGGACATCCGTGCTGAGAGAAGTGACCGACAACTCAACATAGCAAATGCCGCGCAAGCCGAGATACTGCATGGGCTTGTCGCGATGATCCACGCCGCCGAATTCCCAAATGCAGGCATCCGCTTTCAGCTTTTCGAGATTCTTCGAGATGAAATCATGCAAATGAAGGCTGGCTGTTTCCTCTTCGCCCTCGATGATGAATTTGATATTACAGGGCAGTTCGCCTTCAGCCTCAAGGATGGCATCAACGGCATACAAACGCGAAGTGAGATGACTCTTGTCATCGCTCACGCCGCGCCCATACATTTTCCCATTGCGAATCTCTGGCTTAAAAGGAGGGCTTTCCCATAATTCCAATGGCTCCGGAGGTTGGACGTCATAATGATTGTAGATCAACAGGGTCTTGGCGCTTTTACCTTTACGTTCAGCGAAGACTACCGGCGCGCCCTCTGTTGCCATGATCTCGGCCTTGAAACCGCGTTTCTCCAGCATTTCTTTAACCAGGGCTGCACATTCTTTTAATCCCAAATTTTGCGCGCTGATGCTAGGTTGGGCTACATAGCGCTTGAGTTCCTCAAGGTTTTTATCAAGGTTTCTGTCTATATAAAGATCCAGTTTATTGTAGCTGTTCATTTTTTTCTCCTTATATAATTTCAGGTCATGATTCAAACGCGGCCTGCATTAAATTACCTACTTATAGAAACTTGCGATCCAATCAATTGAATATGCGCCTGCAAATGCGAACATCGCCATTTTGATAATTTGTCCGACCCAGCAAAAGAGCAGGAAGCGCCAAAGTTTCATTTTAGCGATGCCTGCCGCGATACCTGCTATATCAAAGAATGGATTGGGAATGGCGGATAACACCAGAATTGTCCAGCCGCCGTATTTCTCGATCCATGGATTGATTTTGTTGTAAACCTCAGTTCGCTCAACAACGGCTTGTCCGCTGAAACCCGCGAGATAGCCGGAGAGTTCGCCCATTGCTCCGCCTATCCCTGCGGCGAGTGCCACTCCGATGGGATTGAGGATGCTTCCCATCGCAAATACCACCGCTACGCCTGGCGCAGGCAAAAGAACCGTCGCATTTGCCATCAAGGCGATCAGAAAAATGCCGGGATAGCCATACTCAGCAAAATCGTCCACGCGCTCACGGACGCTGTAAATATAAACAGTGATTCCAATGACTGCGGTAATCACGAAAATGCGTAAAATATTTGTGCCGAGGTTCGTTGCAGGTTTTAAGGTTGGAAGGTTTTCAGGTTGAAGGTTTGCAGGTTGGTCTTTTTTTAGATGTCTTTTAACTTTTGAACCTGCCAACTTTTCAACTTTTGACTTCTTAACTTTCGAACTTTCCAACTTTCCAACCTTCGGTTTTTTAACTTTCGTCGATGGTGACACTGATGATCTTCACTGCCGGCGCCTTGACATTTCCCGGATCGCGCGCCGGGATGGACATGAGTATGTCCATTCCTTCCACAACCTGCCCAAAGACAGTGTGTTTCCCGTTTAGGTGGGGTGTGGGGACGTGGGTAATAAAGAACTGCGAACCGTTTGTGCCAGGGCCTGCATTAGCCATGGAGAGAATACCCTTTTTATCATGTTTCAAACTGGGGTCAAATTCATCGCCAAATTTATAGCCAGGTCCGCCTCTGCCGGTGCCAGTGGGGTCGCCACCTTGCACCATGAAATTATCAATCACACGATGGAAGATAACGCCATCGTAATAACCTTCGCGCGCTAGGAAAACGAAATTGTTCACGGTCATCGGGGTTTTATCTCCGAATAATTGAATGACCATTGTTCCTTTGTCGGTTTCCATGTGCGCTTTGTATTGCTTCTTCGGGTTGATCTGCATTGCGGGTGGTGTGCTCCATTGTTTTGCCATTCTATAATCTCCTTTTTTTGTAGGGGCCATTCTATGGTCGCCCGTTTATATTTGCATAAGAGGTAGGGATAAACCCAGCCCTTACTTCAACAAAGTTTCTATCCTTGCTACGATCATATCCATCGCGGGAGTGTTGAATCCGCCTTCCGGAATGATCACATCTGCATAACGTTTTGACGGCTCAACGAATTCAAGGTGCATAGGCCGCACAGTAGACTGGTATTGCTTGATCACAGATTCTGTTGTGCGGCTTCGTTCAGAAATATCGCGTTGTAAACGACGGATGAATCGAACATCCGCATCTGTGTCCACAAATATTTTTACATCAAATAGTTTTCTTAGTTCAGGCTCAGCAAAGATGAGGATACCCTCAACCAGTATCACTCTGCGCGGTGCGACTGTGAATGTCTGGCTGGTGCGGCTGTCAGTGGCGAAATCATAGATCGGGACCTCGACAGGCTCAAGGTCGCGCAACGATTCGATGTGTTTGATCAGTAATTCGGTTTCGAGGGAATGTGGATGGTCAAAGTTTACGTTCTTCCGCAATGTCGGCGGCAATTGAGTTAGGTCTTTGTAATAGGAGTCGTGTTGAAGGTACGCAATTTTTTCTGCGCCGACTCGATTGAGAATCTCCTGAACAACTGTTGTCTTGCCAGAACCTGATCCGCCTGCAATACCAATAACCAATGGGATGTTATGACTCATATTTTCGATTATAGCAAACAAAACAGCTTCTGGCTGATGCCGGAGCCCGCTTGCCAGCCAAGAGCATTTGCTTATACTGAACATTCCTTCAGCCCGCGCGGATGCAAAATCCAATTTTAATGCTCATGGTATAATAGTTGCCGTATAGTTTGTTTGATATGAAATCTCACTTAGGAGCCTTATTTTGGCCTTCAACCCTATTAACTGGCTGTTAGGCCTTTTTTCTCTGGACATTGCCATTGACTTGGGCACTGCGAACACCCTTGTTCACGTTCGCGGTAAAGGGATTGTTATTAACGAACCATCCTGGGTTACCGTTGATAAGAAATTAAGACAACCTTTGGCAATTGGCCTTGAAGCGAAAGAAATGGTTGGACGCACCCCGGGGAATGTAATCGTTGTGCGTCCCATTCGGGATGGCGTCATTTCTGAATTCGATGTAACTCAGATCATGCTTGAATATTTCATCGGAAAAGTCCATGAACAGAGCATAGTCCCCCTTCCACGTCCGCGTGTGATCGTGGGCCTTCCAACAGGGGTGACCGAAGTGGAGAAGCGCGCCGTCTACGATGCGGTGATGGCCTCTGGCGCGCGTCAAGCTTTGTTGATCGAAGAACCGATCGCTGCTGCGCTTGGGGCGGGTCTGCCAATTGCAGAGGTTCGCGGCTCGATGGTGGTTGACATCGGCGGTGGCACCACCGAAGTGGCAGTGATGTCTATGAGCGGTGTGATTGCATCACGCTCCCTGCGCGTCGCGGGAGATGAGATGGACCAGGATGTTGTGCAGTACCTTCGCAACAAATACAATATTTTGATCGGGGAAGGTATTGCAGAGCAGGTCAAATGGCAGATTGGGTCTGCCTATTCTCTACAACCTGAAAGAACAATGGAAGTGCGTGGTCGCAATCTTGTTACAGGTTTGCCTGAAACAGTGGAAATTTCTTCTGTTGAAATGCGTGAAGCCCTTTCCGCGTCCGTACAAGTTATTATTGATACTGTGCGTGATGCTTTGGATGAAATCCCCCCCGAAATTGTTGCTGACTTAATGGATATCGGCATTTGTCTCGCAGGCGGTGGTGCGCTATTGCAGGGCTTGGCGGAACGCTTGACAGATGAATTAAAGTTGCGTGTTTGGGTTGCGGAAGACCCGCTTACTTGTGTGGTGCGCGGCGCGGCCATGGTTTTTGATGATTTGGATGTTCTTGGGCGGTACTTGGTTGGATTGGAACGTGGAAGCACCCGTCACGTTGGATAATAAATACTTTGGCAGTCTCTTTATCAGAGACAGATGAAATAATGAATTCCCGCTCTTTACAAACGACGATTATTTTCCTTGTGGTCGGGGGGATTCTGGCCCTTTCCCTTGGCGGTTTCTTTGGGACGGCTTCCCGGCAGGTTGGTTCCGTATTGATAGAGATTCAAACATGGTTTTCCTCGCGCTTTATTGGGTTGCAGGATTTCATAACCGCACCGCGTGACATAGTATCCCTGCGCACGCGTAATACGGAATTGGAAGCGCAAGTATCCCAGTTACAGACTCAGGTTATTGAACTTCAACAAAGAGTGAATGAGACCGAGATTCTTGCGGCGCTGGTGAATTTTTCCCGGTCAAATCCTGAAAGTACGTATAAAGCGGCTGCAGTGATAGGACGTGACCCAAGTCCGTTTTTGCATTATATTATTATCAATCGCGGCTCGAATGACGATATTCAGCGCGGAATGCCGGTCGTGACGAATCAGGGATTGGTTGGACGTATTGATGCGGTCATCGCTGATGCTGCTCGTGTGCAATTGATTACGGATCCTGCATCTTCAATAAATGTTTATTTGCAGAACGCTGAAACCAATGCTGTAGCATTGGGTTCTGTAACTGGTGACGTTTCGCTGGATATGATCTCGCAGAATACAGTTGTGGAATCAGGCGACCTCATTCTAACCTCCGGTCTGGGAGGCGGTTATCCATCCGACTTGATCATCGGACAGGTGGTTACGCTGCGTACCCTGGAATATGAACTATTCCAGGAAGCAACCGTCCAGCTTGCGTTGGATTTTTCCCGCCTTAATATCGTTTTGGTGATTACCAATTTCCGTCCGGTGAATATTACTCCGCTTGAACCCCTGCCATCCCCATAATAATCTTTGAAATGAGAAATATCATCGCTTTCCCATTGCTTGGACTGGCAGTTATCCTCCAGACTTCTGTCATTGGTCGGATCAACTTGATCTCCGGCTATGCAGACCTGCCGCTGATTCTGCTGGCCGCATGGGCGTTGCAGGAGCGGGTCAAATCTTCATGGCATTGGACGGCTACAATCTGTTTGATGATTGGTTTTGTGTCCGCGATGCCTTGGCCGGTTGTCGTGGTTGGTTATTTTGGTGTTGTTTTTGTGGCGCAATTATTACAGAAACGAATCTGGCAGGCTCCTTTATTAGCCATGTTTAGTGTTGTATTTGTCGGTACTTTATTTATGCATTTGTTGTCATTTGCAGTTCTGCGAATATCCGGTACGCCCTTCTTATTCTCGGACGTGATGGGGTTGATCACTTTGCCAAGTTTATTGCTTAATATGCTTTTCTCGATACCGATTTATACCTTTATTCGCGATCTGGCAGTTTGGGTTTATCCTGAAGAGCAATACGAATGAGCAGCGGCGTAGGTTCACGACCTGTCCGTTTTACGCCGTGGCGGCTTACCACGGTATATCTTGTTGTGTTTTTGGTGCTGACCGGTTTTCTTTTCAGGCTTATAAATTTGCAAATATTGGAAGGTTCCATTTGGACTGCACGCGCGATTGATAATTACACATATGAAGTCAGCCTGCCAGCCCCGCGTGGAATTATTTATGACCGCAACGGATTTATTCTTGCGCGTAATCTTGCATCCTATAATATCGTTATCACACCTGCCGGTTTACCTCAAGATGAATCTGATATTCAGCGGATCTATCGTGAACTCTCGGATTTGATAGACATACCTGTGGGTGGGCCGGTGACAGAAGCATCCCTTCAAGAAGCCAAGCTGTTTGCAGCTTGTGTGGAAGGGCCGGGAATCGCACAATTGGTGGCTTTGCAGGATACCCTGGCACCCTACAGTCCTGTTAAAGTGAAGTGTAATCTCTCTGAGCAAATTGCCAGAATTGTGGAAGAGAAGTCCGTTGACTGGCCGGGAGTGCAGGTCGAGGTTGAACCGATACGTGATTATCCAACCGGCTCGCTCACGTCCCATTTGATCGGGTTTTTGGGCCCGATCCCGGCTTCTCAGGAAGCAGAGTTGCGTGCGAAGGGATTTATTCCCAATCGTGACAAGGTTGGTTACTCGGGGGTAGAGGCCTCTCTGGAGGATATCCTAGCCGGTAGAAACGGTTTACGGGTGGTCCAAATAGATGTAGCTGGGCAGGAACTTCGCAACCTGGAGCCCCCGATCCCGGCGGTTCCGGGGCATAATGCCTATTTGACCATTGACACTCGTTTACAAGCCGCCGCAGAAGCTACGCTGTTGGAGGAGATCCGGTTTTGGAATACGTATTTCAACACGGTTCGCATTTCCAGCGGGGTGATTATTGCCATGAATCCGAAAACAGGCGAAATACTTGCCATGACGTCCTATCCAAGTTATGAGAATAATCGTTTTGTGCGTTTTATTCCCGCTTATTATTACGAGCAATTGAGTCAGGATCCACGCAAACCATTGTTGAACAATGCCATTTCCGCTGAGTTTCCTCCGGGATCAGTGTTTAAGTTAGCCACAGCCACTGGCGCGATTAATGAAGATGTGGTTGAACTGGACGATATCATTCAGGCCCCTGGACAATTGCTTTTATGTGAAAAATTTAACCCCAACGATATTTGTACGGAAAATAATACCCGTCCATTTGTAGACTATATCTTTGATGTGCGCCCGGAAGGCTTTGGCACAATAGATTTTTTGCGGTGTATCGCATTTTCAAGTAATGTATGTTTTTACAAACTTGGCGGCGGTTATGAAGATGAGATCAAGCAGGGGCTTGGCATTGAACGTCTTCGACAGTATGCTCGTGCGCTTGGATATGACGAACGATCTGGGATCCAATTGCTGGGCGAGCAGGATGGTTTGATTCCAGACCCGCAGTGGAAACGTATTAACACCGGTGAAAACTGGTCTACTGGCGATACCTACATTGCCAGCGTAGGGCAGGGATACGTGCTCTCTACACCTTTGCAGGTCTTAATGTCTGGCGCGGCAGTTGCAAACAACGGCAGGCTGATGCAGCCCACCATTGTCCGTGAAGTGACGGATGGCGACGGTAATGTTGTCCCAATGTGGTTCAACCCCGATGATTTTACTGTCACTGAATTTGAGACCCCCGGCAGTTATCAAATCTCACCTTTCACTCCCAACTTAAAATGGGATGTAACCGTTACCCCGCTGATCCAAAGCTATTCCTGTGACGGCCCGTATTGCAGCCTGAATGAAGATGACTTAAAAATTATTCAACCCGAATCAATTCAAGCAGTTCGCGAGGGAACACGCCTGGCAGTGACTGCTCCGCTGTTTGGTACACTGAATAAAATCTTCAAAGATTTTCCCATTGCAGTGGCAGGCAAGACCGGTACCGCAGAATACTGTGACGATGTTGCCAGGGCTGCCAATCGCTGCAACTTTGGCGCTTGGCCCACCCATTCCTGGACGCTTGCCTATGCTCCCTATGAAGACCCTGAGATCATTGTCCTTGCCTTTGCTTATAATGGCGGCGAAGGCGCAAGTGTGGCAGGACCCATGGTAGAGCGGGTAATCAGGGCCTATTTTGAGATAAAGGCCATCGACATCGCTCAGGGCAACCCTGCCGCAGGGCAATAGACGATGCGCTTTCATCAGGTATAATTCGAACCAATATATTTACCTGAGGCCATCCTATGGAGCAAATTACTTCTCTTATCCAGATCAAAGGAATACGCGATGGGTTGCTGGCGACATTTATGGATGCGCCCTGGGAAGATCAGCGTATCGCCTTGCTTGCGCAAATTGACGAACGTCCTTCGTTTTTTCAAGGCGCCCGCCTTGCAATGGATGTCGGATCACAAATATTGAAAGTGAATGATCTGGTTGACTTGCGCGACCAGCTTTCTGAAAGAAATTTAATCCTTTGGGCGGTTGTAAGCGAATCGCCCATCACTGAACAGACGGCGCAATTGCTGGGTTTGGCAACCCGTATTTCAAAACCGAGACCTGAAGAGCAGCGGCAGTTTGCAGATCCGATTAATGACGACACTGCTTTATTTGTTAACAAGACCCTTCGCTCTGGAACGCGCATCGAATTCCCCGGGCATATCGTCGTTATTGGTGATATTAACCCGGGCGCTGAGATCGTTGCCGAAGGCAATGTTATTGTGTGGGGACGGGTGCGCGGTATGATCCATGCGGGCTGCAAGGGTGATCGCTCGGCGTTTATCTGTGCGCTTGATCTTTCGGCCAACCAGTTGCGTATTGCAGACGAAGTCTCTGCGACGCTCAAACCACAAAAAGACCCCAAGCCGGAGATTGCCAGCATTAACAGCGAAGGACGTTTGCAAGCTGACCTTTGGCATCCAGGCTAAATTATTTTTTAGGAATGAATATGACCGCTCAAGTGATTACGATTACATCCGGAAAAGGCGGCGTGGGAAAAACCACAGCCGTTGCAAACCTTGCCACAGCCATTGCGGCGGACGGTAAAAAAGTTGTTTGCATTGATGGCGATATTGGTTTGCGAAATCTTGATGTTGTCATGGGTCTTGAAAATCGGATCGTATACGACATCGTGGATGTGATCGAAGGGCGCTGCAAATTGAAGCAGGCCATGATCCGAGACAAGCATTTCCCGGAGATGTACCTGATCCCCGCCGCGCAGACTCGTGATAAGAATGCGGTTTCCCCTACAGACATGATCCGCATCTGCAATGACCTGCGCTCTGATGCTGATTTCGTCATCATCGACTCGCCGGCGGGCATTGAGCGCGGCTTCCGCAACGCGATCGCTGCCGCAGACCGCGTCATTGTAGTGACCAATCCGGAGGTCAGCGCCGTGCGCGATGCGGATCGGGTCGTAGGTATCTTGGAAGCAGAAGAAAAAGGGAACCCGGCGCTTATTCTTAATCGATTAAATCAAGCCTTGGTCAGAAATAATGATATGCTCTCTGCTGAAGATGTATTGGATCTGCTCGGCATTCAATTAATTGGGATCGTGCCAGAAGACGAGTCTGTCATCATCGCTTCAAACCGCGGCGCGCCGGTAGTCAACGACCCAAAAAGTCGCGCCGGGCAGGCTTTCCGCAATATCGCCAGGCGTATCCAGGGACAGGATGTGCCTTTCATAGATCTTGATCAACAAAGCGGTTTATGGGGCGCCATTCAAAAACTTGCAGGGAGGAAGTAAGATGAACTTCTTCACGCGAAAAAGAAGCGCCGAAAACGCAAAAGAACGGCTGCAGCTTGTTTTGGTGCACGACCGCACAGACCTGACGCCCGCGCAATTGGAATCGTTGAAAGACGACCTGCTTATAGCCATTTCAAAATATATTGAAATCGATCCTGAAGCAGTTCAAATTGGGCTGGAACGGGATGGCCGTTCACAGCGGCTGGTAGCGGATATTCCCTTGCGGAACGTATCCCGCCGCCACGCAGGTTGATCATTTTTTATACTTTGGAGGCAGCACGGATCAGCCTGATGAGCGTCAGCGGCTGCGTCCGTGTCTTGTTAATATGACTCGCGATCTCTTCTGGCGAAACTTTGATTTTCTGTTATTAGGTGCAGTTGTGCTTGCGTCCTCCTTTGGCACAGTTATGATCCGTTCTGCCGTCGCGGGGAATGAAGTATTACAGCCGCTGATACCTCGCCAGATCTATTTTGCCCTGCTCGGCGTTGTCCTTATATTCGTAGTCGCATCCATTGATTATCGTTACTGGCTGGCTTTGTATCGTCCGATCTATTTTGGGATATTGATCTTTTTAGTGACATTAACCGGGTTTGGGCAATCTGCTTTTGGCGCGCAGCGCTGGTTTCAGGTTGGAGTCTTGTCTCTCCAACCGACGGAGTTCGCGAAGATCGTGGCCATTATTGTGCTGGCGCGCTATTTTGAACATGCACAAGTTCAGCGGCGCGATTGGAAATGGGCGCTGGGCGGCTTCCTTTGGGCATTCGGTATCATTGGTTTAATCCTGCTGCAACCCAACCTTAGTAATGTGGTCGTATTAACTGTCATCTTCTTCGCGATGCTTTGGATTCAGGGACTGGAGATAAGACAGGTTGTCATTCTTGTGTTAGCAGTGATCGGACTGGCGATGCTGGCATTTCCCTTCCTTGAACAATACCAGCAGGACCGCATACTAACCTTTATTTTCCCGGACCCGAATGCCACCTATGGCGCAACCTACAATGTGCAACAGGCGTTGATCGCAATTGGCTCAGGCGGTTTCTTCGGACAGGGATATGGGCATGGCACACAAACACAACTGCGCTTTCTCAAAGTGCGCCATACCGACTTTATCTTCTCGGCTGTTTCCGAGGAATTTGGCATGATCGGCGGCGTGATCATTATTTTGACGCTGGCATTCATTGTCTGGCGTTGTATTCGCGCGGCGCAAAAGTCAAGGGATGTCTCTGGTTCGATGATCGCCTATGGGGTGGCAATATTGATATTTTTTCAAGGCGCTGTCAATATCGGCGTAAACTTGAATGTCGTACCGGTCTCCGGCCTGCCGCTGCCTTTCATCAGTTATGGCGGCAGCGGTCTTACCGCGCTTATGCTTGGCATCGGATTGGTGGAATCTGTTGTAATGCGGCATAAGCAAATGGAATTTTAAAATCTATCCTGGTGGTCGAGTAGCCCCGAATGCCCTTAGAGGGGCGTATCGAGACCACCTATTTCAAGGAGCCCCCATCTTGTCCATCAAATCTGCACGAACTCGCGTTGCGCCATCTCCCACAGGACATATGCACCTTGCTACTGCACGTGTCGCTCTCTATGATTACCTGCTCGCTAAAAAGACAGGCGGGCAGTTCATTTTGCGTATTGAAGATACTGACCTGAAACGAACCGTCCCCAGCACAGAACAGGAGATCATGGATGGTTTGCGCTGGCTTGGACTCGAGTACGATGAGGGCCCTGATGTCGGCGGTAAGTTTGGTCCCTATCGACAGACGGAACGCCGCGAGATTTATGCGCATCATGCAAAAATATTAATGGATCATGGTCATGCGTATCCTTGCTTCTGCTCGCGTGACCGCCTCGAAATAGCCAGACAGGAGCAAATGAAGCGCAAGGAAAACCCTCATTATGATGGAACCTGCCGCAATCTTGACCCCAGCGAAGCCGCAAGGCGCATTACCAATGGTGAAGCCCATACGATCCGTTTCAAGATGCCGCAGGAAGGTGTAACAGTCGCGCATGATCACTTGCGCGGGGACATCACTACCGAGAACAAACAACTTTACGATTATGTACTAATGAAATCGGACGGCTTGCCTACCTATCATCTCGCAGCCATCGTGGATGATCATGAGATGGAGATCACTCACGTTCTGCGCGGTTCAGAATGGCTGGGCACCTTTCCACTGCACGTGAACATTGTCCGCGCTTTTGGGTGGGATGAACCTCTTTGGGTTCATCTTTCGGTATTTCTGAAACCAAGTGGAAAAGGCAAACTTAGCAAGCGTGATACCACTTTAGCAATGAAAGACGGATATTCTGTTTTCATCAAGGATATGAACGAATTAGGTTATACATCAGAAGGCGTCAACAATTGGATCGCGCTAATGGGGTGGGGTGTCTCCAAAGATGACGTGATGACCGTGGAGCAAATGATTGATCGCTTCACTATCGATTCTTTGACTCCATCTCCCGCCGCGATCAACTTTCAAAAGCTGGATCATTTCAACGCGACACACATCCGCCTCTTTACGACCGAAGACCTGGCAGCCCGCCTCAAGCCCTACTTTACCCATAATGGACTCAACGTCAACGATCAGGTCTTGCTAAAAATTATTCCGCTCCTCCGTGAGCGACTTGTGACATTGGATGATTGCCTTGCCTTTGGCGCGTTCTTCTTCCAGGAGGATGTGACGCCCAACCCCGAGGACTTGATCGCAAAAGGATTGGATGCAAAGCAATCAGCGCAAATCGCTCAACGGGCGTATCAAATCATCGCCGAACTACCAGATTTAAGTCACGAAAGATGCGAGCCGCCGTTGCGGGCGTATGTCGAAGAGAGCGGATTGAATCCCAATCAAGTTTTTGGTATCCTTCGCGTAGCCACTACGGGGCAAAAAGTCAGCCCGCCGCTGTTTGAAAGTATGGAGATCATTGGCAAAGAAAAATGTTTGAAACGGATCAAGAACGCGCTTGAGATATTGGAGAAGATGTAATAAAAAGACCCTAAAGGTTTCCAAAACCTTTAGGGTCTTTTTCTGTCTAAATATCCCCAGGTTCATTCGCCATGCGGACAATGCGCGGTGTGAATTTACCGAGCACATCCACAAGATCATGTTGCGCGGCGATAACCTCTTCGATTGGCTTATAGGCTTGCGGTGATTCGTCCATGCCGCCGCCGAGCAGGGTGACATCATTCTTTTTGAGATACTCATCCCGCGCTGATCTGCTGATGGAATTCAACGCGGCTCTGCGACTCATCAACCTGCCCGCTCCATGTGACGCAGACTCAAGCGATGAGGCAACGCCCTTTCCGCGCACGAGATAACCCGCATCGCCCATGGAGCCGGGGATAATTCCCAATACTCCAACACCAGCAGGGGTTGCGCCTTTGCGATGCACAATGACCGTTCTGCCATCGGGCAGATTTTCCTTCCAGGCGAAGTTGTGGTGGTTCTCAACCACAGCGGCTTCCTTGAGCCCAACCGCGGCGGCGACGCGGCGATGGATGATATAGTGATTTGCCGAAGCAAATTTACCGGCGAGTTCCATCGATAGCCAGTATTCCTGACCGGCTTCTGAGTCGAGTGAAAGCCACGCGAGATATCTCACAGACTTATCGAGATCAGGATGCATTTCCATCGCAAGTTTGCTAAACCTGTCAGCGATCTTTGCGCCAACGCCGCGTGAACCGCTGTGTGAAAGTAATGCAAGATATTCACCGGGCTGCAATCCAAACATAGGCTCATCCAAACGGAACGATCCCCATTCAACAAAGTGATTTCCTGTTCCACTTGTGCCAAGTTGATTCGCGGCAGTATCTTTCAACACTTTAAGCTGGCGGGTGGCATCCCAGGCCTCATCGTCCAATACGGCATGTTGCGCCTTCTTACTGCCTGTCCACTTTGCGCCCATGCCGAACGCAGTTTGCTCCATCAAGGCGTCTTCGAACATGCCTTTCTTTTGTCCAAGCAAAATCGGCGAGACTTCATATAAAGAGAGTCTCATGCGGCAGGCAATATCCACACCGACAGCGAAGGGGATGACGACGTTTTCGTCGGTTGCAAGTACGCCACCGATGGGAAGTCCATAGCCAATGTGGGCATCAGGCATCAATGCGCCTGCGGCAGTGACAGGTAAACGCATGGCATTTGACATTTGTGTAATCGCGCCCTCGTCAATATTTTCCTGTCCCCAGATCGGGTAGGGAAGCGGCAACTCTCGCAATGCATCATCGAGTGGTTCATCTTTTTGCGTGATGCGAATGCACTCGCGTGCGAGGTCTGCCATCAACGTATTGGCGAGGAAACTGCCCGGGTTTTGCCGAACAGCATCCAGTTGACTAAGAACCGCTTCGCGCTCCCACCCTTGAGCTGTGAGCTGAGCCGCAACATCTTTTGCAATGCCGATGATCTTGCCATCGGCCCAGTTGTTTAACTTTAGAATCTTGCCAGTGATAACGTCCATTTTTTCCTTCTACCTATTGTAAGGCGACATGAATGCTGCAGTACTTTTTGATTACGAATAAAAAAGCCACGATGCAGAAGTGCACCGTGGCAAAAAAGACACAGACTTGGACCTCTAATCGTCTACAAGCGCACTTCGAGAAGAGATGGATTTTCGATCACGTTTGGCTTTGCTAAACAAGATCATTTGAAGTACGCTCCTTTCTTTGGGTAATCAACACTTTACATCCTATCAAGGTTAAGTGTTTGGATATTTTGCGAAAAAACAACACCGCCGCGCTGTAACGGTTAAGGATTGATAGGCTGGAAGAAGCAAACAAACGAGAAGCGGGTGTTGTTCAACTATTCATAAACGCTTCAAGATTATCCTTGCTGATACGATATGCCTTGCCGACTTTTTTGGCTTTCAGGCTCTTGTCCTTGATGGCGCCGAGAATATCATCCTCGGTCACCTTCATGAATTTGGCAGCTTCGGCGGGAGTCATAATGTCGGGCATCGCCGCCGCGCCGCCACCGGACGATCCACCTTGATAGCCGCCTTGTAAAGCCTGCCCCATGATATTGCCGATACCCATCCCAGCGCCGATACCAGCGGTGAGACCAGCTCCGCCGCCTTCGTTTTGCGCTGCGTCGCGCATTGCATCTGCGGCTTGCAATTGGGTGTAAGTTTGCATATCGAGCATACCCATATCGCGCAGTTCCTGAGCTGACGTGGTTGAAGGCTTCAAGTTGCCGACATAGAATGTTTTCAACACCAATCCAACGGCTTCAAAATCTTCCTTGGCTTTCGCGCGAACTGCCGCGCCAATTTCCTCAGTCAAGCCGATGATTTCAGGCACGGAATTTCTTGCGGCTGTTTCGCCGAGCACATCCTGTAATTTCGAAAGCAGCATTGTACGCAAGCGTTCTTCAATTTCAGATGTACGGTATGTACCGGTTGTGCCGACAATTTGAGTTACAAATTGCTGCGGGTCTTTTACCTGGAATGAATAGGTGCCAAAGCCTTGCAACAACGCCACGCCTAAGCCCATATTGGGGTTGCGGATGATGATCGGCTGCGGTGTGCCCCACTTCTTGCTCGCGAATTCCTTCATTGAAACGAAATATACTTCCGCAGGAAACGGCGTGCGATCATTAAACGCCTTGCCGATCCAATCAATTAACTTGGGAATGTTCGCCGTCGCAATCGTGTGCCGCCCCGCCTTGAACACATCCAACGCGTTGCCATCGCGGAAGAACACCGCAGCTTGACTCTCACGCACGATCACTTGCGAACCGATGCGGAAATCGCCAATCCCCGTCTCGGGGAAGCGGTGGACGATCTCATCATTCATCTCGGTTGCATATTCAATGACATCAAAAATTCTAGCCATGTTATTTTCTCCTTTTGGGTTATTGTTTAGATTATAGCCGAATGAACTTGCTGATACAAGAACCGTTTTTCCTATTCTCTCTACGAATTCCACCACGAAACGTCTCGCGCCAAATAAAGGATGAAAACTGATCACTGATTACTGTTCACTTCTCACTTCTCACTGCCCTTCATCGGCTTCCCTGTTCCTTTTTCTTTAATCATCATCACCTCCGCCATGATGCTCACCGCAATTTCCTCTGGTGTTTCGGCTTGCAACTCCAGTCCCATCGGTGAATGGACTTTGACGATCTTTGCTTCATCAACGCCTTTTTCTTTCAATGCTTTGACGGTAATTGCCCACCTGCGTTTCGAGCCAATGACTCCAATGTAGGCGGCAGGAGAATCAAGCAAAGGGGAGAGTCCGGCCGCATCTATCGCTGATCCTCTTGTGGTTAAGATAAGAACCGTGCGCTTGTCAATCTTAATATGTTTGGGGAGTTCATCCATGGTGACAGGATAATACGCATCCGCTTCAGGCGTGGACTCGGGATTGCAAAATTCTGCGCGGTCATCGCTGACAGCAACGCGATAGCCAAGCCACTTAGCCAAATGGACAACGGCCTTGCCCACATGCCCCGCGCCGCACACAACGAGCAGAGGGGCTGGAAGAATTGGGTCCACGAATACCTCCACCTGACCGCCGCATACACCGGGATCTCCGCGCGACGGGTCAGCCATGTTGTAATGTAAATAGCGCGGCTGGCCGTCACTGATCGCCATCCACGCTTCATCAAGTACGCGATGTTCAAGATCACCGCCGCCGACTGTGCCAACAAAATGCCCATCCGGATAGACCAGCATCTTACTGCCGACATGCCGTGGCGTGGAGCCTTCACTGCTCGTCACTGTGCACAGCGCGGCAGATTCGTTTTTCTTCTCAAGTTCAGCGAGGGCTTGGTAAATGGATACTGTCATAAACAGCTTTAGTTTTGCGCGGGCAAAATTCCCAGCGCGGCGAGAATGCCCATGCTTGACATTAATATAACCAGAGCGAAGATGATTCCAAATATCCAACCAAGCCATTTCTTTTCAGGATATTTGACCCAGTAATGTGTGAGATACGCCAGCAGGAAGGATTGGATCAATACTTCGGGCAAGCCAACAATGTGGAACCACATTGGCATGATGGTGTAAAGTGCGCCTTCAATGGAACTTGGCGAGGGTCCAAAAGGGGAGATGATCCCAACAATGACAAGAACCAACCATAAAGTTAGCCAGCCGCGCTCTTTTGGGAAAATGAGATCGCGCAATACATAGAAGACGATCCCAAAGAGAAATCCGCGTAAGACCTGGAATAATGGTCCCGCCGCGACGAGTGGATGATCCGTTTGTCGCATAAAGTTGGAGACGATGGGGCCGGCATATTTCGCGCTGTAATCAAAGAAGGTGAACGCGAAAAACCCAATGATGAAATAGGTGACAGTGTGGACGATGGCGGTTTTGAGGGTGATTGACGAGAAGGCATTTTCTTTCATGTTTGTTATTCCTTACACAACACGGCGGATTCGTTGTTTTTTTTAATTTCGGAGCGGGATTTCATTTATTACTTTGCCTTGAGAAAATCTTCCCAATCTAATCCCAACTGTCGAATGACGGCGCGTAATGTGCCAAGTTTTATATCTTTTGCTCCCCAACCTGGTATAGGCGCAATATGCTTATTTGCGGGATTATGCCAGATGCGATGTGATCCCGCTCCACGACGTGGAAGTTCTTCGCATCCCAGCGCTTTGAGTTTTTTGAATGCCTCACGATATTTCATACAGCAAGAACCGTCTCAATCCAAAGCGGTGTATTTTCTTTTTCTGGTTGTAGAGCGGGTGGGAGGGAACGATGTAATTCTTTCATTGCTTCAACGAGGGCTACCAGAGCATCGTTTGCATTTTGAATCGCCTCCAGAACCGTTTCGCCTTCGGTGATTAATTCGGGAAGTAATGGGCAGGTAACAACATACCCGCCTTCGGGTTGTGGCTCTAAAATAAGAGGAAGTTTGTATACTTGACTCATAGATTCTCCGCTTAAATATTATAAACTGTTTTATCCAATTTCCTTTGCAAGAACACGCACACGGATCGCTTCCACTAAAATATGAACGTACTCCATGCCTTTTTTAGTTGGGTTCTCTTCATAATGCTTCCAGCGGCGGGCTTCAAAGAACAGGCAGGTACGCAGGTCGGTCAGAGATTGAGTAAGTTCTTTTTTTCCTTTATAAAGATTTATCCCCTGCTTGGCAACTTCACGGCATTTCTTGAAGGAGCCCCACTGGGTATAACCGTTATAAGTCAGTGCAAAAATTTCAATTTTGCTCCAGCCTGCGCGGCGGGAAGGAATATCTTTTTCAATTAATTGGGAGTTGGGGATTCTGTCCATTATTTTCTTTCTGGCAGTTCACGCATCAAATGCGTAAACGCAAAGCACGGCGGAAAGGTTATCCGTGCGGGGAAATATCTAACCTCTCTAAATAATCTTTTTTATGGCTTGTTTATGAAGAGGCAGATCATCCTGTACGGTATTCCAGAGACTGGCGGGGTTGATGCTGAAAATTTCCGGGACGATCTTTTTATGAAGGCCGATCATCTTTGACCATGCTAACTTTGGGTGCGCGTTCTGAAATTCAAGGGAAATGTTGCTGGCCGCTGCGCTGATAATTTCGATCTGCCTGACGGTTGCATCCTGAACCATACTGCGTGAGAGAAATTCGCTTTCAGACATACCCCTTGTATAACGTTCGACCTGTTCTATTGCCATAATAATATGGTGCAACAGAATGGCATCACTATTGCTCATCGGGTGCCCCCTTATCTTTTTGGTTTAAGAGACGGGGGAGGGGCGTTTTTTTCAGTCTTCTAGCCAACTCAATCATATACCCATTTTACCGTAATAACCGCATTGCGACGGACATAGGTTATGACAGGCATACTTTTGAGATGGTTTAACGTTCTAATAGCCCCAGGATAGCCGGTAATAGCTGTTTCTTCCGTGAAACCACTCCTTGCGCATCACGAGTGCTGTCTGGTAATGGCGGGTAAGGCAGGTCGTTCAAAATAGTGGGTGCATTGGATGAGACCAGCAGACGGCTGGTGCTGCGCACAACATCCGTCACCAAAAGCATGCTGAAATCCAGTCCGCGTTTGTCGCGCAAGTCGTTCAATGCGTTTTGCAGAGGGCCAATATGTTCGCTGAGTTGCAGGATGTCTGTTACTTCAACCTGGGCCACTGCGAATTTGAAACCGCCGCCTTCGAAAGGTTTGATATCCGTGCTGACCACATCTTTCGGGTTACGGTGGGAGAGCCCTGCTCCGGCGATTAGCACTTCTTTTCCGTAGGATTCAATCGTCTTGCCTGTGAGCGGACTTCCGCCCACAAATGCCCAGCGTCCCAGCCGTTCGGCGGCGTCTTTGTCGCGCTGTGTCGTGGTGGGAGATGTCAGGACGAGCGTATCAGATACCAGTCCAGCTAGAAGCGTGCCGGCAAGCTCTGGCGGCATGGAAAGCCCCGCCTCGGCGGTTAGTTCCGTCACCAGTGTCGAAGTTGATCCCACGGTATCCACAGTAAAACGGATCGGTTGATGTGTATGGGGGTTGCCAAGTCGGTGATGATCGAGGATCTCCAGTAGTTCTGCCTCTTCGAGCGCGGCGATTGCCTGCCGGGGTTCATTGTGATCCACGAGAATAATCTTAAGACGCGGCGGATTCAATACTTCACGCTGATGCGCAATACCCATGTAAACACCCTGCTCATCCACAACCCAATAATCATTATATTCAAGCCGTAATAATTTATTGAGCGAATCGCGAATATGCGCGTTGGCCCGATACTGAGGGACGGCTGTATCTGCCGCATCCCTGCATTTTTCGGCCATCATTTCGCGTACGGTTGTATCGCCGGGACGTGGGCCGAGCGTATCAGTGAAATATTTAAAAAGGCTCAAGCCGTTGATCATGCCGTATGGAATGCCATCTTCGCTAACAACAGGGGCGAGTCCGCCGGTTTTGCTGGCGAGGATCCAGGCCGCGCCGAGTTGTGAATCCGGACGAATGGTATCGAGGCGGCGCATGACAGAACCGAAACGAGGCGAGGCATCGGTGAGCAGAGTGGGAGCCTCAATGTTGAGGGTTTTTAACACCCAGGAGGTTTGCGCGTTAAGTGCCCCGGCGCGGGCGGCAACAGCGTTTGCGCTGTCACGTTCGCGCAACAGCCAGGCGTAACCCATGGCGGATGCGATTGCGTCGGTATCTGGGTTGATGTGTCCTACGACGTAAATTTGGTCTGACATTTAAATCTTTCTTCCTGTTCATGATCGAATAATGCAGGAGTGACTTTGATTATATTTCGCCTTTTTCCAACAGCTCTAAAAAGATGTTCAAGATCTCGGGATCGAAGTGTTTGCCCGATTCGTCTATGAAGTAGCGGATTATTTTTTCGCGCGACCAGGCCTCATGATATGGACGATCATTACTTAAGGCATCCCAAACGTCTGCAATGGCAAAGATACGGGCTGAGACGGGAATGCGTTTCCCCTTTAATTTTTGCGGGTATCCTGTACCATCCCATTTCTCGTGATGCGAAAAGGGGATCTCAATGGCTTTATTTAGATAGGTGATCGGCAGTAGAAGTTTATAGGCGGTTTCCGGATGTTGTTCCACAATTTCCCGTTCTTCAACGGTCAGTCTGGCAGGCTTGTGCAGGATTTTATCAGGAATGCTTATCTTTCCGATATCATGCAAAATGGAACCACTGCGTATATCTTCAAGGGCTTCGCCGGATATTCCCATTTTCTGAGCGATTTTCATTGTATTTTCTGTCACGCGGCGGGAATGACCTTCAGTTTCCTTGTCGCGTAATTCCAGCGCGCGTGCGAACCCCTCGAGCATGGTGTCGTATGCATCCGCCAATTCCCGCGTGCGGGCAACAACACGATCCTCTAGCTCGGTGTTGAGATTACGGAGTTTATGCTCCAAATCTTTGAGTGCGGTAATATCGTGTGAGATATAGATGCGTCCCAGCATTTCCCGCTGCTGATTATAAAGAGGCCAGATGGTCAATTCATAATGGATTTGTTTTTTTCCAGTATTAAAAATGGCTTCTGCACGCGCATATGAAACATGCGTATACATTTTTATTGGGATGGGAAAATTGTCAAATACGATTTTGGCGGGTTCGCCTATCACTTCGTCCGCCTTTTTTTCAAGCAATTTCAGCATTGCGGAATTGATATCCACGATCAGGTTCTGGTTGTCCAAAATGACAACAGGTTCCATCATGGCTTCGAATACACGATCACGCCCAATTGGCGCAACTTTAAATATTCGAAAACGGAACAAACCCCATGCAATGATTAAATTTCCGACAGCAATTGTGAAAGGGGTGATGTCGCGCTGTGGCGCGATGTTGATGTTCAACAGTGATATGAGGGCGCCGATGATCGGGATCAAAAATCCAAGAAGGATCAAGATGATTTGAGTTCGATATAAGCCGTGAGGTCGAATGATGCGCAGCAGCAGGATGTAAAGACCCCAAAACATAACAGCGTAGCCATAGATGGCATATCCGATAAAAACAGGAGTGTCGTCGTAAAGTAAAAAGGAGAAAGGGAGACCCGGCGCTAAAATTGGGTTATTGTAGATCCATTGGTGATAGGTATTTGTGGCAAGGATCAATGTGAACAGAGTCGGCACAAGGAAGGACGCCAGGAATAAGGCTCTTGGTTTACGAAGTTTGTGATCTGTGAATTGAACTGCAAAAACCGGTAGTGCAATAATAAACAGATGACTTGCCAGCCATTGGAAGCCATCCCAAAAGATTTTGCCGGCCAAATCCGGGCTGATCATCTCCAGGATGAATCCACTGATCCACAGTGATTCTCCCAGCATATACCAGCTGTACGCAATCGCTCCCTGGGCGCGCCGCTTGCTCCGTGCGTAGAGCAGGATGGCTATGGAAAATAATAACGAAACAATATATGGAATTAAGTAGATAATCTCAACACGGTTCATATTGAAGTAATAATCAGTCCTTTGATCAGGATTATATCTCGCCTGCCTGATTCATTCTGTGGCAGTATTTCTTGCTTCTAAAAAAAGACGCGAATTAAGGCGCGTCTTTTTTTAACTTGAACCTGCTCCAGTTTACTGGTGTTTAATCGCCCTCCAAACTTTCTCTGGTGTAAGGGGTATTTCATCCACATTCACGCCCAGTGCATCCAGCACAGCATTGCCAACTGCCGGCGCAACCCCGTCCATGGGTATCTCTGCCACAGCTTTTACACCAAATGGATGACTTGGCTCGAAGGTTTCCACAAAGATGGTTTCGAGTTCAGGCATTTCATTGGCGCGGAAGAGATGGTAACGGTCGAAGTCTCTTTCGATGGCATTGCCTTTGTCATCGTAGCGCATTTCCTCGCAGACCGCATAGCCCAATGCCTGGGTCATTCCGCCTTCGATCTGACCCGAGGCCGTCAGTGGATTCACAATTACACCCGAATCGACAGCCATCACGAGCCTGTCAACTGTGACCTGACCCGTATCAGTATCCACAGTAACTTCGGCAAATTGCGCCGCGAAAGGCGGAGGAGATACAGGCGAGACGTAACTTGCCACTCCCATGATCTGTTCCTGATTGTTTTTATGAAGTGAATCCAATGCTATTTCAGCAAGCGAAACACTTTTTCCGTCAGGAGCAATCGCCATTCGATTCGCTAATCGTATACTCGTAGACAGGTACACAGGTACACTCGTGTCTTTGACCTGTTTACCTGTTTCCGTGTTTACCTGTTTACGGTCATTAAGTATTTTCGCCGCCCGAATCCTGATTCTCTCCGCCACGATCTTGGCCGCATTGACGGCCGCTGTGCCGGAAATATAAGTTGTGGATGAAGCATAAGCGCCCTTGTCGAAAGGCGTGAAATCTGTGTCGGATGAATAACAGATCATGTCCTCAATCGGTACACCCAATACTTCCGCCGCCATTTGGGCAAGCACGGTATCCGAGCCAGTTCCCAGGTCTGTTGCCCCGACTAATAAATTAAATGAGCCATCATCGTTCATCTTGATGGATGCGCCACCCATATCAAGGTAGGGGATGGCTGTGCCTTGCATGACCATGGCGATTCCAATTCCTTTACGTTTTACGGATTTCGTATTACGTAATGCGTGACCCGTATTTTGTAAAGAATGCCATTCCTCATTTCCAAATTTATCATCCCATCCAATCGCGGCGCGCCCTTGGGCTACACATTGTTCGAGACCTACGGTATGTATGATCTCCGGACGCGGTTGACGGCCTTCATTCCATGCCGTTGAAAATGGGTGATACTCTCCCGGGTGAATTGCGTTCTTCAGCCGGAAGTCGATTGGGTCAAAGCCCATGGCGCGGGAAATTTTTTCCATGTGACGGTCGAGCGGCCAATACCCCTGAGGCACTCCGTAGCCTCTAAACGCGCCAGCGGGCGGGGTGTTGGTGTAAACCACATCGGCATAAAAACGGATGTTGGGAGACTGACGATAATCTCCATCACCAACATATAATGCCATGGCCTTGTGGCCTGTGTTGCCTGTCACGGTCAAGGCATGACAGCCATACGCGCCTGTATCAGAAAGCGCGTACATCGAATTTGCGGTGATCGTGCCATCTTTCTTTACGCCGGTTTTCATTCTGACACGCATGGAGTGCCGTGATCGCGCGGCGATGAATTCCTCTTCGCGGGTGTATTCGTAGATAACCGGGCGTTTGGTGGCGATCGTGAGATGAGCCGGTACGTCTTCCATCAACACTTCCTGTTTGCCGCCAAAGCCGCCGCCGATGCGCGGCTTGATGACGCGGATCCGTTTGACTGGCAACCCCAAAATTGGTGCGAGCATTCTTCTGACATGGAAGGGCACTTGCGTGGATGTGCGGATGACCAGGCGGTCATCTTCATCCCAGTAGGTGACGGCGATATGCGGTTCGATATGCGCCTGTTGCACTTTGGGCACTTCATACTCAGCTTCAAAGATTTCATCGGCTTCCTGAAAACCTTTTTCCACATCTCCAATGTCAATGCGGATTTCGGCGGCGAGATTCTTTTCGGGGTTTGAATCTGCAAAGTTTACATATTCAGGTTCATCATGAATACGGATTGCATCAGGCTGCATGGCCATGCGGGAATCCAAAATCATGGGCAGGATTTCATATTCAACATCGATCAAACTTAACGCCTGCTCTGCAATTTCTGAAGTCTCTGCGGCAACGAAGGCCACCCGGTCGCCCACGAAGCGGACTTTATGGTCCAAAGAAAATGTGTCCAACGGCCCGGGGATCGGGTCTGATTGACCGGCAGTTGAATACACTACGCGCGGAATATCCAGCCAGGTCAGCACAGCCTCAACACCATCGAGGGCTTTGGCTTTGCTGGTATCAATTCTTTTTATTTTTGCGTGAGCGTGAGGCGAATGTAAAACCTTGGCATGGAGCAGGCCGCGTTTTTCAAAATCACCGGTGAAAGCCGGCTTGCCTTGTACCAACTTGATCGCATCCACTTTTATTTCAGGTTTGCCGACCGTTTGCCATGATTTTGATTCGGGTGTGAGAATGATTTTTGTTTTTGTGAGAAGGTTTGATGATGAACCGGGAATCGGGAATGGGGAGTTGGGAGTTGGGAGTCGGGAGTCGGGAATCGGGAATTGTGGGTTTCCGAGTCCCGATTCCCAAATATCATATTCCGTATCCCCTCTTAAATCCGCTGCCGCTTTCAACACCGCCTGCACAGGTTTGAGATAGCCCGTGCAACGGCACAACACGCCCGCGATCGCCTCGCGCACTTCCGCTTCACTTGGGTTTGGATTCTTCTCAAGCAAAGATTTCGCGGCAAGGATTTGAGCCGGCGTACAGTAGCCGCATTGAATCGCGCCTGTTTCAACGAAAGCCTTTTGAAGCGGATGCAAGCCGTCGGTTTTCTTCCAACCCTGTTCAGGATGCTCGCCAAGCGCTTCGATGGTGGCGATGTTGTGACCTTCAGACTGCGCGGCCAGGATCGAACCTGCGTTGACGGGTTTTCCATTTAATAGAATCGTATCTGCGCCGCTTAAGCCGCCCTCATCGCCAAACTTGGCTCCGTGATAACCAAGCCCGCGCAAGGCGGTCAGCAAGGTGGTGGAGGGGATGATATCTATCGTGTGTTCAATGCCGTTTATTTTTAGTGTGATGTTCATATGAACTCCTTGATACGTTCAACGTTTAACTTTATTGCAAAACCATCGTTACTTTCAAACCATCATTTCGTGAATACAGCATCCTTTGGAGGTCAGTATGGATGTTTCAATAAAATTTTTCTTCACAGGACCTGATGATGACGCTGATGACGATGAAGGTAGTGACGGCGGCGAAGGTAATGCAGGCTGAATATTACTTGGTAATGAGATTAGTTTATGGATGGCAGTCACTTTTAAAGTGACTGTCACCTGGTTGCTTCCAAACACCGTTTCGCCAACACCGCCGCGACATCCATTCTATATTCGGCAGATGCCCATTCGTCATTGGCTTCATGATACGCGTTGCTTGCGGCGGCTTCGAGACCGTCGGATTCGGTGCCGTCCATTGCGAGTAGAGGACTCTTGCCATAGCCGCCGAGCGCGAGACGCGTGCGGCCTGAATTCCATTGGGTCAACGCGGCGCAGATGATGGGTTTGTCCGCTGGAGTGCGGGAGACGAATTCAAAGGCGAGTTTGGGATTGTGGGGCATGGTGATGGACGTTATGAGTCCGCGCGGGCGGAGGGGGAGGAATTCGCCAAGATTGACGATTGACGATTGACGATTGACGATTGTTACTTTTGCGTCCAAAGCGAGCAAGGCTGTTGCAAATGGTGAACGCCCGTCGCATGAAAAGAGAGTTCCCGCCACCGTGGCTGAATTCCGAATGTTCAACGGTGCTTCAAGTTTCAGCGCGGATTTCAATGCAGGAGGGCAGTGTTCGGATTCAAGCAATGCCTGCAATGTGAGTGTCGCGCCAATCTCGAGAGCCTGCCCTCCCGAAAAAACATCGGGACGATGTGAGCGTGTCGAAGGGTCAATACCATTGACGCGGAGCGTATCCAGGCTCAGGTGTTGTAGGTCCACAACGGTAACGGGATCAACCGTCGACTGGGAAAGAAGCGTGCCGCCTCCGAGAGGGACTGTATTGGGTTGAGTCAGCAGCCTAAGGGCTTCATCCAATGTGTGGGGTCTATGATAAGCAGTGATCATGTCATCTCCTTGATGTTTCTATTATACATGGCTTGAATCCGTTGATTACAATTTGTTGAACCTATGCTACGCCTGCGTGCAAGGGGTGCCTCCGCTCAGTGTGGAAGAATAATCTGTAAATTGGGTTGGTTAAGTCTTGTTACATACGTCATGCTTTATTAATGATAATTGATACTGGAAGCTAGGGAGACTGATAGTTATAATCTTCACAAGTTCATACGAATATATGTATATTTGATGGAAGGATGTGCAATATGAATACGTCGCTCGAAGTTGAAATCAATCAATTACACGCGGAGATCTGTGCGGGTCTTGCAGACCCAAACCGAATCATGCTCCTGTACGCGCTTTCGCAGGGTTCGCGCAATGTGACCGAACTGTGCAATGAGCTGAACATGCCACAGCCGCTGGTCTCGCGTCATTTGAAGGTATTGCGCGAGCGCGGCATGGTGACGAACGAACGACGGGGCACAGTGATCGTTTACAGCCTCGGCGATAAACGCTTGGTCCAGGCTCTTGATCTTTTACGCGCTGCCATGCGAGACATGCTGGCGAAACGTGCGGAGTTGGTGGAAGCATTTGCATAACGCGCAAAAGCGCGAATACTTTTCATGGAGGCCCAAAATGGCAGAAAGAAAGAATAAACTTACGTTGGTTGTTCTCAGCGGGGATTTGGATAAAGTGATGGCTTCGTACATCATCGCCACAGGCGCGGCTGCGGCGGGCATGGAAGTTGTCATGTTCTTCACGTTCTGGGGATTGAAAGCCATTCAAAGAGATGGCGTGTTCACGGGCAAAGGCTTGTTTGGGAAGATGCTCGGTGTGATGAACCGCGGCGGTTTGAATGCAATTGGCCCATCCAGACTCAATATGGGCGGCATGGGACGTTGGATGTTCAAACTGATGATGAAGCAAAAAGGTGTTACGCAATTGCCTGAATTGCGCCAGGCCGCAATTGACCTCGGCGTTCAGATGTTACCGTGCCAGATGAGCATGGATGTGATGGAAATTACGCGCGACCATTTTATCCCCGAAGCTGCCGAACCTGTCGGTGTTGCCACCATGCTTGAGCACGCATCCGAATCAAGTATTCAATTCTTTATCTAACCCAAAGGAGATACAAATGTCTGAAAATATTGCGCTCGCCCTGGATTTCAAAGGTTTACTCTGTCCGATGCCTATCGTAAAACTCGCCCAAGCCATCAAACGGGTGCAGGTTGGCGAAATGATCGAAGCCGTCGCCACCGACGCGGGCGTGATGGCCGACATCCCCGCATGGACGCGTTCCACAGGCCACGAACTCATGGCGCTCGAAAAGCGAGAGAAGGACTTTCGCTTTGTGGTCAAGAGATTGAAATAGAAAGATACACAGGTACACACGTTTCACTTGTTTACATGCCTACTTTTTTACCAAAGGACAAGACTATGACCCTCCTCATACTTTCCCAGCTCCTCGCTCTCGCGGGACTTTTGGCTGGCGTCTACGGAATAACCATTCGCTATGCTGAGACTAAAACCCGCGCGCTTCCTGCGGATAAATCTCCCATCAAGGGCAATATTTCGCATGGCATTGCCTATGCTTTCACAACAGGCATGATGCCCTGGGCAAAAGAATCCACTCGTATTCACGCCATTGCATATTTACGCGGGATCGGATTCCACGTTGGGATTTTCACCGCATTGGGCGCGTTGCTTATCAGTCCATTTTGGGGGATGTTACCCTCGCTTCTTTCCTCGATGTTGATCTGGGTGCTGACCCTCGGGGCTTTTCTCGGCGCAGCAGGAGGCATTCTGCGTATTGTGGAGCATAACCTGCGCGGATTAAGCCTGCCCGACGATCATTTCGCCGTCTGGTTGATGACAATTTGGATGGCAGCAGCAGCCCTCGCGTTATGGAATGCAGGAGTGTTGATCCCGTTTTATATTTTGTCCGCGATCACGCTCGCTTACATTCCGCTTGGCAAGATCCGTCACTGTTTGTATTTCTTCTTCTCACGCGCGTTTTTCGGAAAATTCTTCGGACGCCGCGCCGTGTTTCCACATCCCGAAGTTGTGAAATAGAGGTATACCATGACTGAGACCATTCAAATCGCCCTGAAGACTTTGGAAGCGCAGCTCAACCAGCCGCTGGAGACCGCGCTCGAAGCCTGCGCGCGCTGTGGGCTGTGCGCCGAGGCTTGCCATTACTATCGCGCCGAACCGAAAGTGGAACATATCCCCGCGTATCGCGCTGAGCAACTGCGTAGTGTTTATCGCCATGAACACGATATGTTGAGCCGCTTGTTCCCCGTGTGGACCGGTGCCAAACAACTCGATGAACCGATGCTGGCGAATTTAACCGAGATCGCATTCAGCCAATGCACGCTTTGCCGACGCTGCACGGTGAATTGTCCACTGGGCGTGGATACACCCCTGATGATGCGCGCCATCCGCGCCATGGCGACTGCTTCGGGGACTGCGCCTGAAATTTTGGTCATGCTTGCAGATGCGGCAATTGAAAAAGGTAAAGATCCTTCGTTTTATAAAGAGATGTTCCTTGAGCAGATCAAGGAAATGGAAGAACAACTGCGCGACATTACAGGCGACCCGACCGCGACCATTCCCGTTGAAAAACAGGGCGCAAAGATTTTGTATGTGCCGCTCGCGGGCGCGCATACCATCCTGCCGCCTGCGGTTGTGTTCAACGCGGCAAAGGAAGATTGGACGCTGTCCATTTTTGAAGCCTCGAACTATGGCGTATTTCTCGCGGACGTGAACCGCGCCAAACAGGTTGCAAAGCGCATCGTGGATGAAGCCAATCGTTTGGGTGTGAAAGAGATCGTCATCGCTGAGTGCGGACATGCGTACGCATCCTATCGTTGGGATGTGCCGAACTGGTTCGCGGGCGAATTTAATTTCAAGGTGCGCTCATTGATCGAAGTGCTGGCTGAGTATATTCAAGATGGCAAAATCAAAGTTGACCCGACTGCGATTCCCGAAGCCGTGACATATCACGACTCGTGCAACCTTGCCCGCAACGGCGGATTGATCGAAGAGCCACGCTATGTTTTGAAGAATGTGGTCAGCGACTTCCGCGAGATGACCCCCAATAAAGCTGAAGCATTGTGCTGTGGCGGCGGCGGTGGGCTGGTTGCCCTCGCCGAATATGCAGATCGTCGAATCGCGGCAGGCAAGCCCAAAGCGGATCAGATCCAAAAGACGGGTGCGCGCGTGGTTGTGGCAGCATGTGAGAATTGCCGCTTACAGATCGGCGACATCAACGAACATTACAACTTGAATGTAAAGATCACTGCGATCACAGACCTGGTAGTGCGTGCAATGAGATTGCCCAAACCATTGCCTGAGCAGGAAGCAGAGGTTTTGTTTGACGACGAGAAGGTGACCGTTGCATGAGGTTGAAATTTACAAACTCACCTTACGCACTTTAACTCCTTCAGGCGTGTCACCCTGAGCGACAGCGAAGGGTCTCTACGATAATCTTAGAGATTCTTCGCTTCGCTCAGAACGACACTGCTTAAGGTGAGTTATAAATAATAAAAAAGAGGGCGGCGAGAACCCGTCCTCTTTTTTATTCAGGATAAACTTTCCAACCCAATTCATCCAACCTGCTTATATCAAACTGGTCTTGCGCAATGTCAATGTGCATGGCTGTGCCTTCCGCGAGCAATTCGTTTGTCTCCGCGTCATAAATTCCCGCCCACGCTTCGGCGATATTTCGTTTGCTCTTACCAGCTTTGCCAATGATTTTCAGCATCTTGCCAATGGGCACATTCTTCCGATATTTCACTTCGAGTTTGCCCGTGAACATAAAGCGTGGATTCATCGGGTCACTGCCCATGTGCGCACGCCCGGATATTTCATCAATAATCGCTGCCACAATACCGCCGTGCAAAACGCCGGGATACCCTTGAAAATGTTCGGGCGCGAGGTATTTCGTTTCAACAACGCCTGGTTCCACTTCATGAATATGCAAATGCAAACCAATTGGATTTTCCATTCCGCAGATAAAGCACATTTTTGAGTTGGGTTGTTTGGTCGGGTGTGTCATGTTTATTTTTCTCCCCAGTGAATGGCGATTGTGCCAAACATTAATTGTTTGAAGTTTACTTTCTTAAATCCCGTAGAAGTCATGCGTTTTGCCATGTCTTCGGCGGTGACGAATCCCTCGGTGGTCTCAGGCAGGTAGCGATAGGCTTCACTGACGCCTGTCAGCAATCCGCCGAGAGCGGGGATGATGAAGTGCATGTGGAGCCAGATAAACGGCGAGAGGATATTTTTCTTCGGGCGTGTGGTGTCGAGAATGACAATGCGTCCGCCTTCTATTAGCACGCGGAATTGTTCCTCGATTCCCTTTTGCAAGTCAATTAAGTTGCGCATCAGAAAGCCGGAAATGACTGCATCAAAAGACGAGTCGTTGAAGGGCAGGCGGAGTGCGTCTGCGGCGGAAAAGTTGAGCGGGCTGATTTTCTGACCCACACGCATCATTTCGAGTGTGAAGTCTGCGGCGGTCACTTTGGCTTGGGGAAACTGTAAAACGGCCTCGCGTGCCAAATCGCCGGTGCCCGTTCCGAGGTCAAGTAATGAGGCGTTGTCCTTGAGTCGCGCAAGTTGAATCACCTGTTTCCTCCAGCGGATGTCCTGCCCGCCTGTCATGAGTCGATTCATTAAATCGTAGCGCTTTGCAATGCGCGTGAACATATTTTGAACGTATGTTGCGCGTTCCTGTCCGGTGAGTTGTGTCATGATTGCTCCTTGTTGAAAACTCGCGCAATTATAAGTTATACTGCGCCGCATTGTCCTTCGACTACGCCGCACAAAGAGCGTGCGGCTCCGCTCAGGACGAAAAAAAATTGGAGATAAAACCTTGACCGAACAAACGATCAACTGGCAAGCCTGGGGATTGGCGATCCGCCCGCGGACATTGCCTGCCGCCGCGGCAGGTGTGGTAGTAGGAAGTGCGCTCGCGTGGCGTGATGGATTTTTCCGCGTGGATGCGGCGCTGGTTTGTTTATTCGCCGCGCTGCTTTTGCAAATTGGCAGTAATCTTGCGAACGATGTTTTTGATTTTGAGCGTGGCACAGATACGCCCGAACGACTCGGCCCCACGCGCGTGACTCAGGCCGGCTTGCTTTCGCCATCGCAAGTTAAGATTGGAATGGCAGTTGTGTTTGCGTTGGCCGCTCTGCTTGGGTTGTATCTCACGTGGCTGGGCGGATGGCCGATCATTCTCATTGGGATCGCCGCGATCATTTCAGCAATTGCATACACAGGCGGGCCGTTTCCGCTCGGTTATTATGGGCTTGGGGATGTGTTCGTCTTTATCTTCTTCGGGCTCGCCGCAGTGACTGGCACGTATTATGTGCAAGCCGGCTCGGTCAGTGCTGCCGCATGGTGGATGTCTGTGCCCGTGGGATTGATCGTCACTGCAATTTTGGTTGTGAATAATTTACGTGATCTTGAAAATGACCGCAAAGCGGGAAAGCATACGCTGGCCGTTAAACTGGGTGCGCGCGGCGCGCGCATTGAATATGTATTGTGCCTCGTGAGCGCTTATCTCATTGTGCCTGTTTTGGTCCTGACAAATATCATTCCTGTGTTTTCAATGTTGACATGGCTGTCTATTCCGTTGGCGTGGAAAACTTTGCGCGCAGTCTTCACACAGGATGGACGTCCGCTTAATGCCGCGCTCGCAGGGACAGGCCAGATCGCGTTTGTTTTTAGCGTCCTGTTTTTGGTGGGAATGATTTTTTCAAGATGATACGGTGGTCGAGTAGCCCTGGGTGTATCGAGATCGCCTAACCCTACTCGACCAAAGGACTGCTTTTGATTTGAAGAAATTTTTGTACCAAAGAAATGTATTCTTTGGTTTGCTCCGCATGGACATTATGCCCTGCTTCTTGAACGATAACATGACTGCAGTTTGAAATATGTTCCGCCATTTTGCGAACCACGTGTGCATATTTTTCATCTTTCTCCCCAGTGATTAATAGAACAGGAAAAGAAAGGGTTGACAAAGAATTCCAGAGCGGTTGCTGTGTACCTGGGCTGAGTTCGCGAATTACTTTTGCCATCCAATCGGGGCGGTTGGATTTTGCCGATTCCTTGATTGCGGATATTTTTTGGGGGTGAGTACTAAGACTGGCAAAGAGCGGCATTCGATACCATTTTTCAACAAACGCGGACATGCCATCTTTCATAATGGATTCGGTGCGGGCTGTATCTTCTGCAAGCCTGCGAGCACGCTCAGATTTATCTACGATGCCGGGGCTGGCTGATTCAAGTGTCAGCGTGAGAATCCGCTTTGGGTAACGGCAGGCAAAATAAAGGGCGGTGCGTCCGCCGAGTGAATATCCAACGAGATGAATTTCAGAAACGGGAATTTGATCCAGCAGGTGTGACAGCCATTCAGTCAAAATATCAAAATTGAGCGGGGCAGTAATATCTATTTGGGTATTATCGCCGTGACCGGGCAGGTCGGGCATAATACAAAAATAATTTTCACTAAAGGAGTGCGCGATGTTGAGCCAGCTTTTTCCGCTTCCGAGAAATCCGTGCAATAAAACGAGCGGGGGATTTTTGGGATTGCCGAGAGAAATGAAAGATTGCGCCATTATTGAGTTTATGTTAACCCACGTCCCATCGCGTCGGCGATACGGCGCATGTCATCCACGAAGGCAGGCAGGGACTCAAGCGGCAGGCACTGATCACCGTCGGAGAGCGCGGCGGCGGGGTTCGGGTGGACTTCCACAAGCAAGCCATCTGCGCCAGCCGCGATGGCGGCGCGAGCGGCCGCTGGAACCAGGTCAACGCGGCCTGTGGCGTGGCTGGGGTCGGCAATGATCGGAAAGTGAGTGGATGTTTTGATATGGGCAATGGCGCTCACATCCAGCACGTTACGGGTGGATGAATCGAAGCCGCGAATGCCGCGCTCACAGAGGATGATATTCTGGTTGCCGCGCGTGGTGATGTGTTCCGCCGCTGCCAGCCATTCCTGAATCGTGGACATGAATCCGCGTTTGAGCAGAATCGGTTTTGGTTGTTCGCCCGCCGCCCAGAGCAATGGAAAATGCTGCATGTTGCGACTGCCAATTTGGATGATGTCGCTGTATTCGGCGACGAGCGGCAATTGCTCCACGCCCAGCGCTTCGGAGATAACGAGCAAACCAAACTCATCGGCAACTTGTCTTAGAATTTTTAAACCCTCGAGTCCAAATCCTTGAAAAGCGTGCGGCGAGGTGCGCGGCTTGAATGCGCCGCCGCGTATCACACGCAAGCCAAGCGCGTGCATGGATTTCGCAACGGCGTAAGTCTGCTCGTAACTTTCGATGGAGCAAGGTCCCATCATCAGCAGGATGTCATTCCCGCCGACCTGAAGATTGTTTGATAGTGAAATAGGGTTGGTTTTGGTCATGGTTTTGTAGCCCGACATTTATGTCGGGTTGGTCTGCGACATCGCGAAGCGTGTCGCGGCACATTTAGCGCGCATTAATTTACCTGACGCAGTGTGCGGCAGGGATTCGACAAAAACGATCTGCCTCGGAACTTTATAACCCGCGACCTGTTCGCGCAAAAACCGAATCAGAGTCTCCCCGTCACATGCTCCGTGCAAAACGACAGCCGCCGCGACCGATTGTCCCCATTCGAGATCAGGCACGCCAACGACGCAGGCTTCGCTCACTGCGGGGTGTTTCATCAATGCACGCTCCACTTCTTCGGGATACACATTCTCGCCGCCGCTGACGATCAGATCGATGCGGCGCGTGAGTATCCACAAGTCGCCATCGGTATCAAGATAGCCAATGTCGCCAGTATGTAGGTCACGCTTCCCCCTACGGGGACTTCGCAAGCGTGACTTACCAAGATAACCTCGCATAACCGTTTTTCCGCTAACTACAATCTCTCCGACTTCTCCATTTGGAAGCGATTTGCCAGATTCGTCCACGATGCTAATGATTGTGCCTTGCAGTGGTTTGCCGACACTGCCGGGTTTTGCGCGGGTCTGCTCGGGCGTGGAAGTTGCGGCTTGCGAGGCGGCTTCTGTTAATCCATAAGTTAATGCGATGGGTAAATTGAGCGTGATGGCTTTTTCAAGCAGGCTGGCGGGCGCGCCTGCGCCTCCCAATAAAATTGCGCGCAAAGATGGCGATGGCTTGAAATCGGGATATTTTTCCAGTAGGCGATGGAGCATGGTTGGGACAAGTGAGACGTGTGTGATATTTTCATACATGAGCGCGTGATGAACTGCGTCCACGTCAAAACCTGAATGAAGGACAATGGTGATTCCGTAGATCGCCGCGCGAAAGACAATGGCCATGCCGCCGATGTGATAAAGCGGCATGGTCAACAGCCAGCGGTCACGCGGATCAAGGCCGAGTCGCTCCGCAGAGGCAAGCGCGCTGGCGTGGTGATTGTCAAAGGTGAGCATGGCGCCTTTGGGGAAGCCGGTTGTTCCGGAGGTGAAAAATATCCCTTGAACAGAATCAGGCCTAAGCTCGGAACGAGTCCGCGCGGGACGCGCAGCGTGCTGAGGCGTAGGAAAATCATCCGAGACAAGAATCCGCTCTTCGCTTCCGATCAGTTCCGATCCACTTAAAAAGAAATCCTGATTGCAAACGAGGAACTCGCATTGGCTTTGTTGAATCTGCCATTCGAGTTCGGCTTGCGCAAGGCGCGTGTTGAGCGGAACCGCCACTGCGCCGATGCGGGCAAGCGCATGGATGAGCGCAACATATACAGGTTGATTGGAAAGGTAAATGCCGATGCGCGCCCCTTTATTTATTTCACGCTTTTTGAATCCATCAACAAGAGCCTCGACCCAATTGTTGAGGAATTCATAATTCCATTTTTGCCCCATGAATTCAAGCGCTGGGGCGTCAGGTTTTTGAGCGGCGCGTTCGGCGAGCCAATCGTTCATTGAAATTATTTCTCCACACGATGTAAGTCGGACACTTGCGCCGTACGCCAGTGCGGTGTTGCCAATCCGGCTTACGGCAGCCAGGGATATTTGCGGAAGTTCGGTTTGCGTTTTTCGTTGTAGGCGTTGCGGCCCTCCTGCCCTTCTTCAGACATATAGAAGAGCATGGTAGTATTGCCTGCCAATTCCTGCAAACCTGCCTGCCCGTCGAGCTCGGCGTTGAATGCGGATTTCAGGCTGCGAATGGAGAGCGGACTTTTTTCAAGGATTTCCTGCGCCCATGCAATTCCTTCTTCTTCGAGTTTCTCCACTGGCACAACAGTGTTGACAAGTCCCATATCGAGCGCTTCCCGGGCATTGTATTGGCGACAGAGATACCAGATCTCGCGCGCTTTTTTCTGCCCGACGATACGCGCCAGATAGGATGACCCGAACCCGCCGTCGAACGAGCCGACTTTGGGGCCGGTTTGCCCGAAAATTGCGTTGTCAGCGGCGATGGTTAAATCCGCGATAACGTGTAATACATGTCCGCCGCCGATGGCGTAGCCTGCCACGAGCGCGATGACCGGTTTGGGCATACTACGGATGATGCGTTGAAGTCTTAGCACGTTCAGGCGCGGCACGCCATCCTTGCCAACGTAGCCGGCGTTGCCGCGTACTTTCTGGTCACCGCCGGAGCAGAAGGAATATTTTCCATCTTTGGCGGGGCCGTTGCCGGTGAGCAATATCACACCGACGCGTGTGTCTTCCCATGCATTTTCAAACGCCTCGATCATTTCGTTGATCGTGTCGGGGCGGAAGGCATTACGCACTTCGGGCCGGTTGAAGGCGATGCGCGCCATGCCGTTCGCTTTGTGATAGGTGATGTCTTGATAGTCTTTGACTTTGATCCAGTTCATAATTCCTCTGCTTCGTGTTGCGTGTTGCCTGTTCCGTTGTTTACCTGTCTACCTGTCTACGTGTTTTCGTGTTTCCGTGTCTATCCTCTCCGCCACGCGCCGATTCAATTCTTTCCTCAATTGCTCAAACTTTGCCGCGTCGCTGGGAATTTCAATGATGGTTGAGCGCCCTAATGTGAGTGCAGTGTTAAGCGCGGATGCGAGCGAAAGGCGTTTGGTTTGAATGTAATCAATGTCGTAAAGTTTTGCGGCGTGTTCAAAGGTCAGCCCGTGCGGTGCGACAAATAACTCGTTGAATGGCGGCTCGAATTTTGAAATCGGCAGGCGCTGGAAAATTCCGCCGCCGTTGTTGTTGATGACTACGATCGTTGCGCGGATATTGCTGCGCGAGAACGCAAGCAGTCCGTTCATGTCGTGATAAAAAGATAAATCGCCGGTGACGAAAACTAATCCGGGTAAATGCGCGGCTGCGCCGAGCGCGCTTGAAAGCGTGCCGTCAATTCCGCTCGCGCCGCGATTGGCGAAGACGCGCAGGGGCTTGGATGCGGGACGCGTGAATTGGTCGAAGTGACGTACGGGCAGGCTGTTGGCGACGAAAAGCCCATTGTCCGCTGGGAGTTTATCGAACACATCTGGCAGGATGCCGCCCTCGAAATCTGATTCTGCGCGGATCGCGCTGGCTTCATCCCAGACTGTGTTTTCGAGTCTTGTCCACTTTGATAGCCAGTCCCGCTTGCTCTTGGCGGTGGGAGCAGGAGCATGGGTAAGCAATGACTCGCACAATAATAGCGGATCCACCCATATCGAATGTGTGACGCGGAAACGGTCATCGCGCCAGCGTTTGGTTTCGGAGATGTGGATTTGCGGCACATTGTCGAAGCTGTCGAGATAATCTGCGAGCGCGTTGCTTGTGGGCAAGTCACCGAAGCGGAGAATTATTTGCGGGCGAAGGGATTTGCCTGCGAATGGAAGAAAGGTATCGTAGCCGCCGAGGATGGATTCGTTAACGTGCGCGCCGAAGCGTAACCCCGATAGTGAATCAGCCAAAATGGGATAGCCAATACGTGTGGCAAGTTCTGTTAGTTTGGCGGGGAAATCTCCGTCAGGGCAGCGCGGGCCGCAGACAATGAGTCCGCGTGGGGAGGAGGAGATGGCTTGAGCGAGGAAGTCGGTTTGCTCTGCGGCAGGGAAAAGTTGGGGACGAGAAAATGTCACCTGCGCGGGAGCAGTTTCCAGCGCGGAAAGAAACGAGTCATTCATCCAGGAAGGGCGATCCGTTGGAATGTCAACTGGCTCAAGCGGGTTGCGAAAGTGAAAATTCAAATGGACTGCGCCGGGCAGAGGCGATTGGGATGTCTCCCAGGCGCGGGCGGCGAGACTGCGCAGGTAGCGAAAAAGGTGGGGGGAGAAATTTGGTTCGGGAGGGGGGACATCCACAAACCAGCGGACGTGATCACCGAAGAGTTTTATCTGGTCAATGGTTTGGTTCGCGCCGCTTTCACGCAGTTCGGCGGGACGATCAGCGGTGAGAACGAGCAGCGGCACTTCGCCGTAATTGGCTTCGACGATTGCGGGAAAAAAATTTGCCGCCGCCGTGCCGGAAGTGCAGACGAGCGCGACAGGTTTGCGGCTGGCGCGCGCAAGCCCGAGCGCAAAATAAGCCGCTGAACGTTCATCGCTGTGGGTGTGGATGCGAATTCCGCGCGCTTCAGAAAATGCAATTGTCAGCGGCGTGGAGCGCGAGCCGGGCGCGATGCAAACCGAATCAAGCCCCGATTTTTCCAACTCGGAGACGAAAATTCCCGCCCAAAGTGTGTTGCGATTGGCGGTGTTCATGCCAGTTCTGCCTCGCTTCGCGTGGCGTCCAGCAAAAATTGGATTTTCAAGCCGGTCTCTTCCCACTCTTTGTCTGGATCAGAGTCCGCGACGATGCCTGCGCCGCCGAACAGGGTCGCGGTGTCCCCGCGGAATAACCCGGAGCGGATCGCTACGACAAAATCGCCGTTCCCATCTGCGTCTACCCAGCCAACGGGACCCGCATACCAGCCTCGCTCGAATCCTTCAAGCTGATGGATGAGCTGCAGGGCCGCTTCGCCTGGCACGCCGCCGACAGCAGGTGTGGGATGCAGGGCAGCGACCAAATCCAAAACGCTTTGGTTCGGGTGCAGTGTGCCTTCGATGTGAGTCCACAGGTGTTGGATGTTTGGCAGGCGCAGCAGCCGCGGCGCAGCGTCAACTTGCAGGCTGGCGACAAGATTTTCAAGACGGGCACAAATTTCATCTTTTACGAAGGAATGTTCGCTTTGGTCTTTTTGGCTTTCGATGAGCTGCTGTCCTAGCGCTTCATCTTCGGCGGGAAAATCACTGCGGTGGATGGAACCCGCAATCGCGGCGGTGGTGAATTTCGCGCCAGATACAGACACCAGTCTTTCGGGCGTCGCGCCTGCAAATATTGTCATGGGCGAAAATTCAAACAGGAAGCGGAAACAGGATGGACACGATTCGCCAAGACTCTCCAATAATGCAGGGACATCTATCGAGCGATTCCCATTGACTTGCACGGGTCGCGCCATGACTACTTTTTTTAATTCGCCTTGATGGATCATTTCAACTGAGTCGCGGATGGTATTTTGCCAAATCTCGCGCGATGTTTCATTTGTGGTGATTTCATCGGGAATGGATGAAGTTGGGAGCACGGCAGACTCCAATTGAGCAAGGAAGGTTTCGGCTTCCATGCGAGCGCGCCGGGATGCGCTTGCAATGGTTTCGGTTTCAGTCAACTCCAGGTTTACTGAAAAGGTATATCTGCCGTTGGCGCGGATCAACGCATAATGTGGAAGTACCAGCGCGGCTTGCGGAAAAGAATCCCATTCGCCGGGCTCCATTTCCGCAAAAAATGATCCGCCTCCGAGAAGTACGGGACGCGTTCCGCGCGGAGAATCGTCAGAGTTGTTCACCACGGTGACGCGCTGAAAAAATTCCCGAAGATCTTGCGAGAGGTTTGTGAAACGGTTGAAGTCAGTTCGGGAAATTTGAGCGGTAATCCCCAACCCGGCAATTGCCAGCGGAGATTGATCGCTTTCAAAGTAAAAACGCTCCCAACCAGAGCCAAAGCGTAAAAACTCTGTCAAAGGGTAAGGCTGACAGGGAATCGTGTAATTGACAATGTGGTTCAAATCCCATCTCCGTTTGCAGCGGATTTTGTTTTGAGGGGTACGCCAACGCTTTGCAGTAATAATTTTCGTAAAGCAGGCAGTGTGCGGATTGGGTCGGGCTGCCCCGTATACACCCAACGCAGGATGATCTCGTTAAGCGCGCCCATCCATGCGCATGCGGCTACTTCCGTATCCAATGCGGGGATGCTTCCTTCTGCGACGGCTTCGTCGAGATTGTTTTTAATGATTTCGATGAATCTATCGTTAACTGCCCGTCGTTTTTCTTCGAACGCGAGTCCAAGCCCGGTGGCTTGCACGAATGCGATCTTTGCCAACCCGCGATATTGACCGAAGGTTTCCAGGCAAACGTGCAATGCCAGATCAAGGCGCGCCATGCCGGATGTCTCAGAGTCGATGCGGGCGCGGAGTCTGCTTTCGAGCAGTTCTGCGAACGTATCCACCAGCGCGAGGAAAATATCCTGCTTACTGGGAAAATAAAAATAGAACGAACCTTTGGAAGTTCTCGACTCGCTGACAATATCGTCCACTTTGGTATCGTGATACCCTTTGGTGGCGAAAACCTTAACCGCCGCTTCGAGAATTCGTTCGCGGGTTTCTTGTGTGGGGATGGGGGAGGCATCTGTCATATTTATAAACCGACTGGTCAGTCTAGTAGCATGAAGAATAGCACTTACAAAAAACCGCGTCAAGTGACGCGGCTGTTGCAAGGAAGAAAATCGCTAGGAAAGTGATTTTCTTCCCGTTTGGCGCGGGTCGGGAGACCCGCGCCAAACGAGTAAACTTACTCCTGCGCGAACGTATCAATCAACAATTTGAAATTCCCGCCGACAGGATACAAAATGGGACAAGTGCATCCACGCTTTGTATACTCTGCCACTTTGGCGCGCGCTTCTGCGGGTGTGCCTGAGGCGGTGATCTTGTGAACCAATTCATCGGGGACGAAGTGTTTGGCTTTGTTGATCTGTTCCTTTGTGGCGGGCCAACCCAAAGTGGACTGGATATTGTTGATGACTTCCGACGAAACATTCGAAGCCTTGGCAATGTGCGGCTGCTGGGCAAGGTATTGGCAAAGCAATTCTTTGGTGTACTCAATTGCTTTGTCGTGGTCTTCGTCCACAGAGCAGACGATCAATTGGGGACGATCAATGTCTTCGATTTTACGTCCAGCTTTTTTGGTGCCTTTTTCAAGCAGTTCAAGCGCCTTTTCATTGTATTCAGGCGCAACGCAATAATTCATCACGCAGCCATCGGCGATCTCGCCTGTCATTTCCATCATCAAGTCGCCGGTTGCGCCGATCATGATCGGCACGTTGCGCGGTTCGCGGCGCCCATGCACCACATCCAGTTCGATGCCGTCTACATGGTGGAATTCGCCGTGAAAGGTGACGCGTTCCATATTAAGCAGGCGGCGCATTACTTCAACGGTTTCGCGCATGGCAAGCAGGGGTTTCTTGCGGTCAATGCCGACGTTCTTCGCCAGAGGATCCCACCAGGCACCGATTCCGCAGATGATGCGATTTGGGGCAAGATCATCCAGGGTTAGGAAAGTGGCGGCAAGCAATCCGATATTGCGCGTCCAGTTGTTGATCACGCCTGAACCGACCTTGATTCGATTGGTCACCGCCGCATAAGCAGCCATTGGCACGATTGCATCGCGCACCAAACGACTCTCGGCTTGCCATACGGCTTCAAAACCTTTTTCCTCTGCGTATTTGGCGTAATCCAATCCGTCTCGCAGGTCGTGCGAATCTTGCAGGTAGAGGGCAACACGTTCGGTCATTGTTTTTCTCCTTGTGAATCAACATTTATTTAATGATGCCTGGATTTTTTCATCCTTCATCATTCAGCCTTCATCCTTTACGCGGAGCGTTCATCCTTGCACTTTCCTCATTTCCAATTTACGTATCATTTCCAAATCTTCCGGCAGGTCCAAATCCAAACCAAGCGACGGTAATTCGACGATCTCCAGTCTTGCGCCGGATTTTATTGCGCGGTCGCAATGACGTTTGAAGGAACCCTTGCCAAAATCATATTCTATTTGCCCAGCTGGAACCATGAGCAATGCATTTGTTCCTTTGCCGTGCCTGTCTGGCGCGATCACGACCACCGGCGGTTTCCCTGCGCGGTCAATTAATGTAAGCACATTTTCCTGGGTAAGCAAAGGTAAATCTGCCGGCAGGATCAAAACGCCTTGTGTGGCATGGATTTGTGCCACAACCGTTGCGCGCGCAAGTGCCGTATTCAAGTGCGGTTGACCGTCTTCCTGGACAGTCTTCGCGCCATGGTTGCGAGCTATCGTCAACGCGTGTGGGTCGCGGCTCACTACTAAAACTTGATCCAACTCTTTCAAGCTGGACAGGGTTATTAATGTCCGCTCCAAAAGTTCTTGGTTTAATACAGTTCTTTCATCTTCAGTTAACATTCCAGCCAAACGGGATTTTCCTCGTCGCAATGGCTTAACAGGGACAATCGCCCAAAGTGTCATATTTATAAACTCCCGATGAAGTGTAGCACAACCCTCGCCAATCGGGCGCGGTCTGAATTTGAATTCATAATGGTATTCGTCACTAATGTTTTTGTTTCAATATTATCTGACAAATGTGCATCCAGGTCATCTAACACAAATCCGCTCAACAAGCCTCGATAATGCTCCGCCACCGCCAATGCCGATGGCTCAATTCCCAATTCCGCATACATTTTCGCCGCTGGCCCTTTAACCGTCTTTCCGGCGATGATGGGCGAAACCGCGATAATCTTCTTTCCTTCTCCCCTTGGGACGCTTCGCGGGACAGGGATGAGGGCGATAACTCGCAGAATCGGATCCACACTCACCCAGGGATTCGACGGGCAAATGACAATTGCTTCCGCCGATTCAATCGCTTCGCGCGCGCCGATAACTGGCTCAGCGACTTGGATTCCGTCGAACCGAAAGCCTTTGACTCTCGGCTCACAGCGCCTGTGAACAAAATATTCCTGAAAGGCTAACTCGCCTTCATCCGTATCCACGATTGTCTGCACGGGTGAATCAGACATTGGCAAGATTGTATGTTTAATTCCCCAAGCATTACAAAAGTCCCTTGTAATTTGCGAAAGAGATTGACCTTCCTTTAATCTTCTTGTTCTTTCAAGATGTGTGGCTATATCCTGATCGCCCAGGCGGAACCATGCGGGTCCACCAAGTTTTTCTATGTTCGAGATCGTATTCCATGATTCGTTTACACGTCCCCAGCCTGTTTCGGGGTTGGCTAACCCCGCCAGCGTATAGCAGACTGTATCCAAGTCGGGACAAATATACATGCCGAAATGTTCAAAGTCATCGCCGGTGTTGACGATGATGGTCAATTCTTCGGGTGCAAGGATTTGGGCAAGCCCGTGCGCAAGTTTCGCGCCACCGACTCCGCCCGCGAGGGCTACGATTTTCATAAGTGGATTCGAATGTTCAACGTTTAACGTTAAACGTTGAGATTTCCATAATATCTTTTTCTCTACCGTACATGAGTTGGTACCTCTGGCAGGCTAAAAAGGAAGACGGGTTGAAAGTCTAGCGAATGCTTCAATGCGTACTTTAGCCAATCGAGTCCCAAACGGAAGAGACTTTTATCGCGCCG
>Ga0194127_10000352_pt1 | contig 74241 bp, 56 predicted proteins | sample TA2KigC100mmetaG_FD_148624 | JGI IMG/M metagenome (GOLD analysis project Ga0194127, IMG submission 148624) | Freshwater microbial communities from Lake Tanganyika, Tanzania - TA2015036 Kigoma Deep Cast 100m | ecosystem: Environmental > Aquatic > Freshwater > Lake | place: Tanzania: Lake... | reverse complement strand
AAGCAATTGATATACTCAATGATATTACTACTAAATTTTCAGAATCAAAAGATAATTATAATAAAATACTTGTTGAATTAAAAGAACTACGATGGCTAAATCGACTTTTAGTCATTCAATATCAATGGGACGGTAGCGGCAATAATATTACATACGGTACAACGACATTGACAAAAAATATGACGGCTATTACTTATAATGATATATTCGGAGATAAAATTCCAGTGTCTGAAAAAGATTTAGATAATTATTATAAATTAGACGACAGTTATAATAATATCACTGACTATAATTTATTTTATAAAGATGCATCAATTAATGTTATTACTCGTTTTCCTGATTTTAAAATGGCGATTTATGATGGATCATTATCTGATACAGCGCAAAAATATGTCCATATGACTAATGCAGAAAAAAATAAAATGGCTGTTTCATATAATTTACAGTTTGATCGGGACCCTAGCTTAAATAATAGTTGGGGTAAAACCATACCTATTAGCGGTCGTAAGGTTTTTTTTCCATATGCTTTTAAATTAAATGCATCTGATTCAACTCCATCAACTATCACAGAAGAAGTTAAAATGACATTTTTAAAATATCCATACGCATTATCAGAAGAAATTAATTCACAATTAAAACGATTATCTGATGACATATCGGTAATTTCAAAATTTATCGACAAAAATGAATCATGGAATATCACAATTCATGCTCTCCCCTCGATCTTAATATTATTTTATAGCACTTTAAGAAACATAAAAGTTTTATATGACTATTTAAAAGAAAAAAAAATTAATTTAGAAAAAATCGGGGAATTGATTGTATTAAAATATAAAGAAAATATGAATCATCCAACACATGCAAACAAATATATGTGGGTTTATGAAAATATGTTAAATAAAATACATTCATCAATGGAATTATATTTTGAAATTTTATCATTTGTTCCAACTATTTTTAATTCTTTACTGTTATTATCTAATGAATATAATACTATTGTTAACACTATGACACAGTTGGAAGGTACAAAAGAACTAGAAGCATATTATAGTCAATGGGATATAAGCCAATTGCAGTTTTTAGCTACCGAATATATCGGAAATACAAATTATTTTTCTACTGATTTAAATATATTTAAAATTAAATTAAATTCAATAAAAACATTGAATGACATATCATTAAATGCAGATTATATTACTGAATATTTGCATCCTATATTGAATAGTAAAATTGAATTTTATCCAAATAGTGTTCGTGATCCAATTATAAATGATTTAAGTAACAATGGTGTACAAATTACATATCCAGATGACTATAAATATAGACCCAGCAATTCCACCAAATTTATTGATTTTAACCCATATAATAGTACTGGCATTAGCTCAACAGGATTTGCTATTAATGATTTGTCATTTAGAAATTTAAATTATAATGTTACTGATAATAATAAAACATTAACGAAGAAAGATAAAAATGGTGCGAATATAAAACCATTGTTCGGCAATCATATTCAATTTTTAAAATATTATATTATGTTTTATGTCGCCAATACTATTTTCGATACAACCAATACTTATTCTGATATTGGAACAAATATAACATCCCATAGTTTAGAATTACCAACAGACAAAATAGAAAAATATAAAACTTATATCAGCAGTACTTTAGATTTAAGTTTATCCGAATTGCAAAATACAGATAAAATATTATTAGTAGAATTGATGAGTGAAACATTTAATAATTATGTAGAATTTTTACTGAATCAAATGAGTAAAAAAATTGCATATGAAAGCTTAGAACAATATAAATTAATAATCAATGACCCTTTGTTAAAAGTTTCATCGACAGACCATATACCAATATTCCAAATGTTTGCATCAGATGATACACGAAATATATTAAATCTTGGATTAAAATCGAAACTAACAGTTGAAGATATTAAAAATTTAGATGATACTTTTGATGATTATCAAGACGAAGCCCTAATAAAAGAAAAATCAAATAATTCTTCAAATTTAATTATCAAAATGAAAGATAATTTTTGTTTAAATTTTGATTTAGATTTAATTAAATTATTAATAGAAAATAGAACTTCTTTATCGCAAAAAGATAATTCTGGAAAAATGCCCATAAATTACGCACTTGAATTTAAGAATCTAAAATTAATTACACATTTGGCTCCAGATATGCAATATTATAAGGATAGTCCAATAATAAAATCACATTTTATTGATCTATTAAAACAAACTATTGCAGAACTAGTAGTTGAAAAAAAATATTCAAAATTTTATACTAAATATGAAGCAAAATTAGTAAAACTATTTGAAAATATACCTGAAATTAATACTAATATTTTATCAAGTATTGAATATACTATTCCAATGTATATGACTCTTTTAAATTCATTGTTATTTATTAATATTATAAATTTTGATTATGGTTATACTCCTGAAAAATTATTTAATTTACAAAACCTTTTTGGATATTCGTCAAGTACTAGTTATTATGGACCTATTATTGATTTAGTTTCAAAAGGTGAAACCTTGACAGATTATTCCAAAAAAATAAAAAATAGTAAGATTCAATTACAGTTAGACATTATTAATAAAAAATTATCCAATTATAAAAATACTGAAAAATATTTTGAAATATATGATGATGAACGCAAGTTGTTTGGAGAAAGTGAAATTGATATTGATGGAACATTATTAGACATTTCACAAAATATACATAGTTCAGAAGCAGAAATTAATCAATTAAAGCCAATAGTTGGCAAATCATCAAATTTAACACTTGGAACACGAGATGTTACAACTTTGAAAATTAAAAACACATCAAGTTTATACGATAATTTATTCTTTACTGTATTAAATACTGGTATTTATGACGCCAGCTTGAATATTAAATTATATAAAGCACTATGGCAAAAATATCATAAAGAAATAGATCCAAATAACTACATAAATAATATTCATTTAAAATCAATTAATGGAATATTAGACAATTTAGACAATTCAGAAAATATCATAATATTTAAAGATCTTTACTCGATTTTTAATAATATTAGCAAAGATTATATAGAGTGTCCATTAGAATATAATCACACAAATCCAACTCTAGTAGAAATTATGAAATTAATTACACATACTACTACACATACTATATTTAATTATATGTATATTACACTTACTACTATGATGATAAAACATCTTAAAACAACATATCCAGACCCAATGCCTTCGAATTATATATTAGAAAAATTAAAACTAAATTTAACTTCAGAATTCATAAAATATATATTTATGACTCTTCCAGAAAAAGCAACTAAAATTATATTAAATATTTATGATGGTGAAGATGACCCAGACAGAAGAGAAACTCTTGATAGTATATTTTCTAAAATTATTGTTTTATTAAATAGGGGTCCAGCCTTTATTATGCCAACCAAACAAGAATCACCATTAATAGATAATATAAAAACATATATTATACCATATTACATAAATTATTCTAAATTAATAGTTAAAGAACTTTTTGCATTGAGCAATAACTTTTTTAAACATCTATCTGGAATATATCAAATGTTAAAAATTCATGAAAAACTAATTAATTAATTTTTGGATATTTTGCTGCCAAATTAGTTCCTTCTGGAATTTCAGCAATAGTAACTATTTCTAAAGTATATGAATGTTCAAAATCTGAATATTCAAGCATATTACCATCTTTATCATAAAATTGTATTTCCAATTCTTTCAATTCTGGTATTGGATTATGTATGTAAATAGGAGAATTAACATATGAATTATAAACTGTATTGTTAGTTACATTGGTATCATTTTTAATTTGTATTTTTGCAAATATATTTTTTAATTTAGAATCGGAAGTCATTTGATTAAGCGTATTATTTGGCATATTGGGAATTTTTGCTGTCATATAAATAAAATTATCATTTTCTAAATAAATTGTTTTTACAAAATAATCACCTTCTTGTGTTACACATAATAATGATTCATCTAAATATTCATTAAAATATAGTTCTTTATTAGAAATAACACTTTGATATTTAGTAATAGATTTTGAATCACCTAAATTACGAAATCCAAAGAAATTACCTAAAGTATCGTTAAAATCAAATCTCATTCTAAATATGTTTTGAACAAGTATTTTTACAGCATTACCTCCTTTAGTAGAAGTAGCACTTCCTAATAAATTAATATTTTTTAATAATATAGTATATGTATTACTATCAATAACCGTGTTTACTATATGTATTTTATTAATATCACTGGCTAAAATATTATCTGTATCAATAGATCCAGATATTTCTATAATATTGCCAATTTCCAAATGATGATTTTTGTGTGAAACTGTAATTAAATATTCATTAGGATTTGGAGTGGATACCGAGATAAATGGTTGTATTAAATCAGCTTCTTTGTATGACATAAATTTAATTTCATGATTACCTTCTATATATTTTATTTTAATAATATTTTTTTTATTATACATATCGTCATAATTTTCTATTCTATCAACATTTAATACTTTTTCTTCTATCATATTTATTAATTGTGTCATAGTATAATTTCCTTGATCAAGAGAAATAGAATATATAATATCTCCATCATCTAAATTTTGCCAATATAATTTATTATTATATATTACATCTGAATTTTCATTACGACACCCATATATTACTTTATTTAAGACTGGAAATTCAGACGCTATCATTCGAATAAGTACTATGTTATTATATGTTCTATCTAATCTAATAGCATAACTTGTTGGTAATGGATCTCCTTTAATAATTTCTTCTACTTTGCTGATACATATATTATCACCTCCATATTTAATAATATTATTATTAGTATTAAAACTGGCATATTTAAATAGTTCTATTATGATATTATTCTTATTAACTTCTTTTACTATTAAATATCCTTGATTACTTGAATTATTAACTGGATATTGTGTTACTAGTTTATTATTTGGTATACCATAATAATAATTATATACTAATTTAATAGTATAATCTTCTCCATGTGTATAAGTTCCAGAAAATGAGCGAATAAGTTTTACAAAAAAGTAATCATTAGAATAATCCATTGTATCTGGATTATATAAATATACCTTTTGGATAGTATTGAGAGTATTTAATGGTATATTATTTATAAAAGCAGTATTATAATTAGAATCTATGATACCAGATAGTTCTATATATAAATCACTTGAATTATATTTTTTTACTTCTTCTAGATTATCAAAATATAAAGTATGTGGATAATTAATTTTTAAATAAATAGAACCATCTGAAAATTCTAATAAATTATTAGAATCTGTAACTCTTAAATTTTTAGAATAATTTGGTAATCCAATAAGAGAAATTTTATCATTGACTTCTAGATCTATTATATTATTAGTCACTATAGTAATTAAATTAGAATTATTTTTTAATAATATTGGATTAGTGGGCAGTTGAATATAATTTAGAGTACTATATTGACTATTTTTATTACGAAATCGCGAATCGATATTTATATAATGAGAATAATATCTTGTAATACTTGAAAAATTTTTGTCACCTCTTTTATAAAAATATTCCCCCAATATATCATAATTGTCATTTTCACGATTTTTTATATTATTATAATCAGGAGCATGTCTTTGTCCAAATAATCCAGGTGTTGCCGTATACATTTTTTCATATGGCAAGTTATAATTTTTTGGTGTCATTTTATCATTTCTTTTTTTGAGTACATCAGATTGATTTTCATAATTCTGTTCTTCTTGTTGATAATCATAAAATTTAAAAGGTTGTTCTCCTGATATATGTTCTGTCGTATATCTATTATGTTCTGAATTTAAATTGCTACTTGTGTTCATTTATATTATAATTATAATAAAAAAATAAATTTAAGCCAATATAAAAAAATTTGATATTGTAATATTCAATACTAAAATTATTATCTAATCATGTTATCACTCCATAAATATACTGGAGAAACGATGGCACAATTTATTGAAAGAGTTAAACAAGAACATAACTTAAAAAAACTTGCGTATACAGCAAGACTCGATCCAATGGCTTGTGGAAAAGTTATTGTATTATATGATAACTATTGTAAATATATTCGTGAATTTAATAATAAAAATAAAATCTATCAAGTTGATGTAATATTTGGAATTTCTACAGATAGTGACGATGCATTGGGTATTATAAAAAATATCAATCAAGAAATAATAGATAATGATATTAATATATCAGATGATATTTTTACTTTTAACAATTACAAATTTATGCAAAAGTATCATTATTATTCTACAAAGATGCTCAATCATCGGCGAAATAATAATTTTAATGAATATTCACATCAAGTAGAAATTATAAAATCTTTTGTTGTTGGCAATATCACGCGATTTAGTTATTTAGAATGGCGAGACAAAATTATAAAAGATATTTTATTAATAGATCCAAATAAAAATTTCAGACAATCAGCCATCATAGAACAGTGGAAAAATCTAAAATTAAAAAGTTTACAATTTATTAAACTCGAATTACATGTATCATGTGGATTCTTCGTTCGGCAGTTTGTGCAAGATATATCTAACAGTACTGGTATACCTATGATGTGCCACAATATCCATCGTGTTGATTATTTAGATTAGCTATAAGTTTGTTTATAAAAAAGTTGATTTTTTAAATATAGATAAAAATTAATTAATACCTATAAATTATCTAACTAAATATGAGCAAAATAGCAATTGAAGATATCTATAAGAAGAAGACCCATCATGAGCATATTTTAAGTACTCCTGATACTTATATTGGGAGCGTTGAACCAGACACTAAGTCTATGTATATTTTTGATGACGAAACTAAAAAAATTGTCAAAAAAGATATTACTTTTGTCCCAGGTCTCTATAAAATTTATGACGAGATTCTTGTTAATGCACGTGACCATTCTATTCGTGATAAAACATGTAAAAATATTAAAGTAAATATTGATAAAGAATCTGGAACCATTTCTGTATATAATGATGGTCATGGTATCCCTGTTGAGTTGCATAAAGAATTGGGAATTTATATTCCGGAAATGATTTTTGGCCATTTATTGACCTCTTCTAATTATGAACAGAAAGGGAAGGTTGTAGGTGGGAAGAATGGGTATGGAGCAAAATGCACTTCACGTCTTCAGCTAATACCGTTTTGGAAAGGAAAAATAAAAATGGCGAAAGATGTAAAAGTAGGGGATAATCTAATTGGCGACGATGGAACAGTGAGAACGGTAAAAAAAGTTATTACCGGAAAAGGCCAAATGTATGAAGTATCACAAGCGAATGCTGAAACATATTGTGTTAATGATGAACACATATTAACACTTCATATGCCCGACCATAAAGTAATTTTTTGGAATTCTTCTGAAAATTCATGGTCTGTGCTATGGTGGGATAATGAAAAAAAAGAAATCAGAAAGAAATCATTTAGAGCAGGTGATATTAAAAAAATAATTTGCCCCGAATGCAAAATTGAATTATCAAGCAATTTAGGAAGACACTATAACAGAGTTCATAAAGATAAAAAAATACCTAAAAAAACTAAAAAAGGACCTACTAAGAATCCCGAAGAAACCGAAGATATTAAGGAAGCACGTACTCAAATAGAAGAATTTTGTAAAAATATTCCTGATGACAATGTTTTTGATATTAGCATTAAAGAATATATGAAATTAAATGAAACAACAAAAAGTCGCTTAGCAGGTGTACGTGGACAATGTGTCAAATGGGATAAACAAGAAGTTTCTCTTGACCCATATGTACTTGGCCTATGGTTAGGTGATGGCTTTAGTAATGGATATGGATATGCGTGTTATGGTGAAAAAGACCCGGAAATTATTAATTACCTTGAAAAATGGGGGGAAAATAATGATTGTTCTATTAAAAAATCGGGAAAATATCATTTTCTTTTCTCTTCAAAAGAAAATAAAGGTAAAAAAGAGTGTGCTCCTCTTAGAAAACAACTCAAAAAATATAAACTTGTGAATAATAAACATATTCCCAAAGAATATTTAATAAATGACAGAGATACAAGATTAAAAGTGCTTGCCGGTATAATAGATACAGATGGTACTGTCTCGCGTGATGGTACTAGAGTGGCAATTACTCAAGGTCTTGAACATGAGCAACTAATCAATGACACCGTATTTTTGGCTCGTTCATTAGGCTTCTGTTGTCAATTAACAAAGAAAAAAACTTCATGGACACATAATGGAGAAAAGAAGACAGGAGAAGCATATAATATTAATATATCAGGCGATGGAATTCAAGACATTCCTACTTTGTTGCCAAGAAAGAAATGCTCTGCTCCTATAACAAGAAATACTAGTAAAAGTACTGGTTTTATTACTATTAAAGATATTGGAGAAGATGATTATGTTGGTATTGAAATTGATGGTAATCAACGTTTTGTACTCAATGATTTTACAGTTACACATAATTGTGCTAATATCTTCTCAGAAGAATTCATAGTAGAAACATTTGATTCAAACAATAACAAATTGTACTATCAGAAGTTTTCTAATAATATGTACAAAATAGATAAACCCATCATTAAAGAACTTACTAAAAAAGAAGCGAAAGATAAATCACCATTTACTAAAATTACTTTTACACCAGATTTTGAAAGATTTGGTATCAAAGGACTTACTAATGATATCATAGCATTATTTAAGAAACGCGTATATGATATGAGTGCATGTACTGATAAATCAGTTCGAGTATATCTCAATGATGAAAACATCAAAGTAGAGACCTTTAAAGATTATATTAAGCTGTTTTATGAGAAACAACCAGGCAATATTATCTATGATGAACAGCCTAGATGGAAAGTTGGGGTGCTCTATGATACTAATGCCGGATTTGTTCAAATGTCATTTGTTAACGGCGTATGTACTTATAAAGGTGGCAATCATGTCGATAATGTAATAGAACAAATCACCAAAGGACTAATTAATTATATTAAAGAAAAGAAAAAAATTGTAGTTAAAGCACAATATATTAGAGATAATCTAAGTATTTATATAGACAGTGTGATCGAAGACCCTGCATTTAGTTCGCAAACAAAAGAATATCTTACATCAAAAGTATCAAATTTTGGTTCTAAATGGGAGATGGATACTGCTTTTGTAAAAGAACTGGCAGAAACTGGAATTGTCGATGAAGTAGTCAAATTTGCTCAACTCAAAGAGCTAACCGGACTTAATAAGACAGATGGCAAAAAAACAAATAGCCTTCGTGGAGTAGAAAAACTCGATGATGCTAATTGGGCTGGTTCTCGCAAATCTAAATATTGCAGATTGATTTTAACAGAAGGAGATTCAGCTAAATCATTTGCAGTTTCTGGTCTCCAATTAATTGGACGTGATAAATATGGAATTTTTCCATTGCGTGGAAAACTTCTTAATGTACGAGAAGCCACTGCTAAACAATTGTTAGACAACAAAGAATTTATCAATATCAAGAAGATTCTTGGTTTAAAACAAAATAAAAAATATACTGATGTTAGCCAATTGCGATATGGTGGTATTATTATATTAACTGATTCAGATGTAGATGGATCACATATCAAAGGCTTGATTATTAACATGATACATACATTTTGGCCAAGTTTATTAAAAATCAAGGGGTTTATTCAGTCAATGGCAACTCCAATTGTAAAAGCATTCAAGAAAACAGATGCTAAAAAATTAAATCCTAAAATATTCTATACTCTAACTGATTATAAGAATTGGGTATCAAAAGAATTAGAAGGTGACAGTTCTAAGTGGACTATCAAATATTATAAGGGTTTAGGTACTTCTACAGAAAAAGAAGCACAAGAATCATTTAAAGAATTTGATGAACGACTAATTAATTATATCTGGGAATTATCAGCAGAAGAAGCAGATGCTAAATCAGTAAGTTCCAAGAAGAGTAAAAATAGTAGTAAAAAAAAAGAAGATTCTTCTGATGATGACTCAAGCAGTAGCGATTCAGAAGAAGATAATCAAGAAATTGATGAAAATGACATTACTGACTTGAAGAGCAAATCATATGATGCTATTACTCTAGCATTTTCAAAAGACCGTGCAGATGATAGAAAAAATTGGCTATTTAATTACGATAGCAATAAGATTCTCGAATTTGATGAAAAAGAAGTTGGTTATAGTGAATTTATAAATAAAGACTTGATACACTTTTCAAATTATGATAATGATAGAAGTATTCCTAGTTTATGTGATGGATTTAAGCCATCGCAAAGAAAAATTTTATATGCATCTTTCTTGAAAAAATTAGAAAACCAAGAAATTAAAGTAGCTCAATTAGGCGCATATGTAGCAGAACAAACAGAATATCATCATGGCGAAATGAGTTTACAAATGGCTATTATTACAATGGCTCAAAACTTTGTTGGAAGCAATAATATTAATTTGCTATTGCCTATTGGTTGTTTTGGCCATCGTAAAATGGGTGGTAAAGAAGCGGCAAGTCCCAGATATATTTTTACACAACTCAATGAAGTGACTTCTAAACTATTTAGAAAAGAAGATGAGCCTATTCTTAAATATATTATAGAAGAAGGTCGACAAATTGAACCAGAAGTATATGCTCCTATATTGCCAACTGTTTTAATTAATGGTTGTCTTGGTATTGGAACTGGGTTTTCAACTAACATACCAATGTTTAATCCTAAAGATATAGCAAATAATATGCTTAAACTATTAGATGGGGATCATCCCGTCTTTATTCATCCATGGTATCGCGGATTTAAAGGCACTGTTAAAAAGAATGGTCAAGATAAATATACTACATATGGTGTATATGAAATTCTCAATGAAAATACTGTACGAGTTACTGAAATACCAATTGGTATAACAATTGATGGATACAAAGAAACGCTAGAAACATTCATTGAAGAAATTAATGAATCTCGTAAAGACAAAAAGGATAAAAAATTCAGTAAGACACAAAATTATTATTTAGAAAAAATTATAGAAAAAGGTGGCAATAATCGTGTTGACTTTGAAGTAGTATTTACTAAGAATAACTTACAGAAATTTATCAAAGAAGGTACTCTTGAGAAAAACTTAAAACTGACTAGTAGCATAAGTCTTACTAACATGTACTTGCATAATCATAAAGGCGCAATTACTAAGTATGAATATATAGAAGATATCTTTCATGAATTTTATAATTGGCGATTGAATATTTATCAGATTAGAAAAGATCATAGAATGAAATATTTAGAAAACCAAATGAACTTACTGAAATACAAAGTTAAATTTATTGAACAGAAACTAAGTGGTGAAATTGTAATTGAAAAACGTAAAGAACAGGATATCCTTGATGAGTTATTCAAAAAAGGGTATCCTAAATTATGTAATGATTGTGATGCAGAAGAAGAAAAAAAGTCATTTAGATATATTACTGATATGCCTTTATTTAGCTTAACTAAAGAAAAGATAGACAAACTAAATGAAGAATATAATGCCAAGAAGAAAGAATTTGAAGATTATAAAGCAATTACTTTACAACAATTGTGGAAACGTGAAATTGATGAGTTTCTAGAAACTTATAATAAGTGGCTAGAAAATTTAGTTAATGACGAAGAAGATGAAAAGAAGACTAAATCTAAAAAGCTAACTGCAAAAAGCAAAAAAGCTTAATTTATTTTCTTAATTTTTTTATGTGTGTTTTTATTTTGATAATTTTAAAATTAATTGCAATATTAATTTTAATATTTTTATTATTAATTTTAATATTTTTATTAATTTTAATATTTTTATTATTTTTTTTAATATTTTTATTATTTTTTTTAATATTTTTATTATTTTTTTTAATTACTATTGTTCTTGAATTTTGGTTTAAATTTGTTTTTCCTAATAAAATATTAATTATAGCTTTCATATTTTTTACATCATTATTTCTATTCATATTTTTATTACGTAAAACAATATATGATTTTACTTTATCTATATTATTATTTGTTATATGTAAAAATATATTTTTATTTAATAGTGATTTTTTAATTTTACTCTCATTAATAATTCTTAATTCATATAATAATTTACCAATTGATAAATCATCAATTAATTTTCTATCTATTAATGATTCATTTTCTATTAATAATTTAAAAACATTTTTATTAAACAACATACTAGTTCCTGCTTGATATAACCATTTATATGGTAATGTAACTTTTAAATTTTGGATGCGTTTACAATGATTAATAGCATAATAATAATAATATAATCCAACATCTACTTTTGATTGATTTAAATAAATAAATAATTTTGGAAAATTGATTATACTTGATATATTACTTCTTAAAATATAATCGTAATCATTTATTTTAGATTCAAAATATTCAAATGCCTGAATTGTCTTATCTAATATTCCGGGTATATATGTTTCATTACCTTTAAATTTTAATATATCCCCATCAAGTAGACATTTTTTTGAAATATTATTATCAAATTTATAATAGTAAGTATCTACATTAGAAGAAAATTTATTATAATACATTCTACTTAGTAAATACATTTGATGATAATATTCTTTATCATCACTATATAAAACTAAATGTAATATTTTCATTATATAATTTCATTATATTTTATAATTTTATTTTTTTATTAATTTTGTAGGTCTTATTTTTTTATATATTTTAATTATTTTTTTTCTTGTTTGTATAATTAATTTTATATTTTTACTTTTTATATTTTTACTTTTTATATTTTTACTTTTTAATTTTCCATTTAATATATTGATAATATTTTTTATATTTATTATGTCATTATTTCGATTTGTATTTTTATTTCGCAATACAATATAAGATTTAACTTTGTATAAATTTTTATTATTAACAAATAAATATATATAAGGAATACCTAATAATTTTTTTATTTCTTCAATAGAAATTATTTTTAACTCAAATAACATTTTACCAATTGCAGCATCATCTATTATTTTTTTATTAATTTTATTTTCATTATCTAGTATTATTTTAAATATATTTTTTTTATATAACATACTTGTACCTGCACAATAAATATATCTATATAAAATATTTTTGAGATTATCATCAAATATTTGATAATATGAATTATTTATTTTATTTTTTTTACCATAATAACAAAAATACATTCCAATATTAATTTCATTAGTTTCCAAAAATTCAAATAATTTTGTAAAATTAATAACACTAGAAATATTACTTCTTAAAATATAATCGTATTCATCTATTTTTGGTGCAAAATATTTAAATGCTTTTATAGTTTTATTTAAAATTCCTGGAATATAACTTTCGCTACCTTTAATATTTAATATATTATCTACTAATAAAAATTCTTCTGTTATACTATTATCAAATTTATAATAATAAGTATCAATACGATCTGAAAATATTTTATAATATTCACTTGTTAATTTGTACATTTTTTTATAATAATCTGTATTATCGCTATATAACACTAAATGTAGTATTTTCATTATATATAATAATCAAATTAAGTTTCTAAATTTTTAACGTAAAAATTTCAAAAATAAATGTCTATTTTTAATTAAAAAAGTATAATAAAATTTGATTTTTTAACTTATTATATAATATATTATAAATAAATAATAAATAATAAATATTACAATGGAATACTTAAAACATATCTTATTACTTGATGATTCCGAGTATGATCATCGGCTTAATGTTATGTCAAGTCTTGAATTATTTGAATCAGTTGAACCTCTATTAATATCTAAAATATTGGCATTTGATACTAATTACGAAGATGCAATTAAATATATGCTATTTGTATTAAAATTAATTACAAAAGATACAACCGATACAAAAAATACAAAAATCTATTTACATGAAATCTGTCGTGTAATAAAAATATTTATTATAGAGAATATTAATGAAAGTTATTCTAAAATATTATTTGATAATTTAAGTAGTTATACTAATAGATATTATTTAGTTATTCTTTTTGATTCAATGAAATTACATGAATGGTCTACTTTTATAAAAGAACTAAAAATTCCAGATAAACATAAATGTGAATTTATAAATATTATTAGTAAAACTAAAAAAGTATATAAAAGATTATTTAATAGTTCAATAGATGGAAAAAAATACGAATTTGACATTAATTTTATTTCTTATTTGTTCAATATAGATAATTTTGATATTAATAATAATGATTATTTAATATCAATAGATAATTTTTTAGATAATACAGTATTTAATAAATCTGATTATTTAAAAATTGATGTTAGAACTAAATTTATAACTTTTTTATTTGATATAATATATAAAAATAGGTTTTATGCTACAACAACTTATTTTGAATTTAATGGAAATAAATTAGCTTCTTTTAAATTTATGGGATTTGTATATAAAATAGTATTACAAGTGTATAATAAAATAGATAAGACTAAAATTTTTGATATAGACCAAAAAGACTTTTCCAACACTATTAGAAAAGATTACAAATGGCTCGAAACAGATAATTTTGAAACAAAAGTATATCTAACTGCACTGTATAGCTTGCGTATTTGTCACAATGGTATAGTTCTATTACATAATAATTTTAAAAGATTTCAATCTAATAATTTATTAACACTTTTAATTGGTACAAATGCTACTAATTTTACAACAGAAGTAAAAGCAACTGAGGAAATAATAAATAATAATATAATAAATAGCTTGACTATAAACTTATTAGAATATTATATAAATGATTTTCTTCAAATAAATAATGACATAGTAGATAGTGTTATTCAATATTATTTTGATATTTCTAAAATAAATTCTGATTATAAATTTAGTGATAATACTATAGAATATTTTTATAAATTACTTGCTACTAAAAGTGATTATTGTAATCCCCATTATAAATGTGATATATTAGGTTTATTATGTAGCATATTTGGAAAAGCACAAATTTTAAATAATAACAAGTTAGTAGAAGCTATTATATTATATCATGATGAACATGATATGTTTAAAATAGAAAGTCTTGAAGTAGCGCACAAATTATATAATATGTCTTTAATAATATTAAAAAGTATAATTGATACCCATACAAATTTAACAGAATTTACTAATCAGCAATTATTTTTAAAATTCTTCTATAGAACTAATTCGCATGTCTTATCTTTTCTAGATGATCTGACACGCATATTTGAATCTGCTTCTATAACAAATGCTTATTATGCCAAGTTACAATATATAATACCAGTAAATACCATAGTAAAAAATATTAAATTATCTCTTGAAATTGGCAATACTATTTTAGAAAAGAAGTTATTAGAACCAGGAGTGTTTCGTGGTGAGATAATTATGCCAATTATTACTCTTAGTACTAGTATTATTAAATATTTTACTAGTGGCAAAAATCCCATATATACTATTTTTGAAATGAACTTTGAAGCACTTGATATTATGAAATACTCTTTAAAAATTTTACATAAACTTATTACTAATATAGAATTTACGGAACTTATACAACCTTCAAAATTACTTTTACTAGAAGCATTACCATATATTAAATTTGAAGAAGAAGAAACTTTTGTTAAACTTGAACTAAAAGAAATACTCGAGCAAGAACCAAGTACTATTAAAATAGAAGAAATACCAGAAGAATTTATTGATCCTTTATTATGTATACCTATTAAAGAACCAATTATGATACCCAATGTAGAATTAATTTTTGATAAATCTTCTATTATTTCGCAAATATATCACGAAAAAATAAATCCATATACAAGAGAACCATTAGATGAACTAATTCTAGAAGAACATAATAAAAGCGAAAATGTTAAAAATAAAATTAGTAATTTTATGGATAAATATAATAAATGGAAAAATAAATAAATTTCATAATAATATATAATATGAAAACACAATTATATATTAAGTCTGTTGATAGTTCTTTTTTTAATAGACCCCAATTAGGTTATTTTATTGAAACAGTATTTAAAAACTTTCATAATTTATATGACTTTCCTCAATTAAATCATAATAGAAATGAAATTATACGTTTATTAAATTCACAAACTTTTCACGGTTTTATAATATTTTATGGTAAATATATAATTGGCTATTTACTAGGAGAAGTTTTAGAATACAAAAACATGTACTTATATTTTATTAATTATTTATATATATCGCCTGTATTTCAAAATAAAAAACTTGGGTCACAATTATTAAATTTAGCAAAAGAATATAGCATTTCGCAAAATACACAAGGTATTGGTTTAATTACAGATACTGAAAATGATAAGAACTTGCATTTTTACAGAAAGCATGGATTTCAATTGTGTGAGGAAAGATTATATCAACGCCATGAACTTTATGTTTGGATGCGTTGAATACTCTAAAATTTTATTAAATTTTAGAAGACCAACGCCATGAACTTTATGTTTGGATGCGTTGAATACTCTAAAATTTTATTAAATTTTAGAAGACCAACGCCATGAACTTTATGTTTGGAATCGATAATAATTAAAATTTTAAGAATAAATAAATTTAATTTCCTCTGCTATTTTTAGTTTATCTGGAGTTTCTAAAACAATTGGAGTATTATAATTTAAAAAGAAATTTGATATTATTTTAATGCTTTCTTTGCCAATATAACCATATCCAATATTTTCATGTCTATCCAATTTTTCTCCTAATTTATTTTTGCTATCATTAAGATGTACCATGCCAATATATTTTAATCCAATTTTTTTATTAAATATATTGAAATACTTTAATATATTTTTCTTTTCTTTAATATTATATCCTGCTTGATAGATATGACATGTATCAAGACATATTCTAAATTTATTTTTATCAATTTTTAGAAACTTATTAAAAAAATATGAAAGATCTTCTAATTTATAACACATTTCAGATCCTTGGCCAGTAGAAGTTTCTATCATAATTTTTATTTTTAGATTTTTAATTTTATTATAAATATACAATAAACTAGAATACATATTATTGAGTCCTTCTTCTTTTGAAAGATTTAGTTGTTTCCCTAAATGAACAACTATTCCAAATGCTCCGATTGCCTCCGCGTATTCGATTTCTAATATAAATTGTTTTATCCACCAAGAATAGTCGTTCCAATTTTGTGCAATATTAATAGTGTAAGAAGCATGGACAGAAATATGAATATTTATTTTTTCTAACTCTTTTTTTAGTTTTATATATTTATTTTTATCTTTCTTAATATCTACGAAGATTTGAATTAAATTACCGCCATAACTTTTTATTTTTTTAGCATTTTTAATAATATTATCTATGTCAGAATCTATATGTGCCCCGTATAGTTTCATATATAATATTCGATAAAATATTGAAAAAATAATTATAAATTTAAGAAGATATTATTAATAACTAAATATTATGTTTCTTATAGATACATGTGCTCCAAAAGATCCAAAAAAATCGATAATACATCAAGATATTTTAAATTTACTAGACTTTATTAGTAAAGATGATTCCGTTCCTCATATAATATTTTATGGAAATGATGGAGTAGGTAAAAGAAAAATTATTAAATATTTTTTGGAAATGTTATACGGCCCTTCGGTAAATGATACTGAAGATAATATTTATGTAGTGGCAGGAAGTGGAACAAAAGTTAAAGAAGTATTAGTAAAACAAAGCAAGTTTCATATTATGATAGATCCTGTAGATAATAATTTTGATAAATATTTGATTCAAGATGTGGTAAAAAAATATGCGAAAAAATTACAAGTAAAAACACTAGAATCAAAAAAATTATTTAAAACCGTATTAATGAACAATCTTGATTATCTTTCATATTATGCACAAACTTCTCTAAGAAGAACAATGGAAAAATATTCTGGAACATGTAGATTTATAATGTGGTGTAAGTCTTTATCACGTGTAATAGAACCACTAAAAAGCAGATGCATATGTATTAGAATAAGTGCTCCATCATATGATGATATGTTAAAACTTACAATAGATGTTGCTTTAAAAAAAAAAATAAATTTAAAACTAGATGATTATCATAAAATAATAAAATCAGCAAATGGTTCTGTTAGAAAATTATTATGGAAATTAGATTTATTTAGAGCTGGACAATATAATAAAAAATATGAAACACCGTATAATGAAACTATAGAACAAATTGTAGAATTAATATTAAAATGCAATATTGAGGAAATAATTAATATTAGAAACTTAATATATAATTTAATAATTACTAATATTGAACCTTCTGTTATAATGGTGAGTATATTTGATAATATCTGTAAAAAAAATATAGCTGAAGAAAAAAAATTAAAAATTATAAATTGTGCTTCTACATATGATCATAATTTAGTAAGACGTCGCAGAGAAATATCACATCTTGATTGCTTTATATTACATGTTATGGATATTTTAATAACTTAATTTTATGAATTATAAATATAATTTATGAAACTTGCATTTTTATTTATAATATATGATAAAATAGAAAAAGAAGACATATGGTATAATTTTTTTAAAGATGTCGATATAAATCTTTATACTATATATATACATAGTAAATATCCAGATAACACAAAACTTAATGATTTTTTTACTAAATATTTAGTAAAAGATAATTATAAAACAAGTTGGGGGACCTATAGCCAAATTAATTTACAAAATCGATTATTAGAATTATCTATACAAGATGACAACAATTATAAATTTATATTTATGTCTGGTGCACATATTCCATTACATAATTTTTATTTTATATACAATACTCTTACTTGTAACAACAATTCTATCTTTTCTTATTTTGCAATTAATAAAAAAATAGTTACATGTTATGATAGAAAAAATAAAACAAATAATTTATATTTAAAATATTTGTTAAAAATAAATCCAAAATATAAAAAAATATATAATATAACTAAATGGAATTATGGATCTTCATGGTGCATATTAAATAAAGACCATACAAATTTTATTTTAAATAATGAAAAAACTATTAAAGATATTTTTGATAAATGTCATTTTTGCGATGAATATGCATATCTAAATTATTTATTATCTAATAATAAGACAAATATAATTAATAAAGCAACAACATATCATAATTTTAAAGTTGCTTCTAATAAAAAATATAGAAAACTACCACATACATTTGAAAAACTAGAACTAACTGATGATTTATTAAATACATTAAAACCAAATTATTTATTTGTAAGAAAAGTTACTGAAGATACAATAGTTAATGAGAATCTAATCTTTAAAAATATAGAACCTATCAATGATTTTTTTTCACAGAAAGAGTTATTTATTGATTTATTAAATTATTTTACACCAAAGTATTTATTAAAAAAAGAAAAAAATCACCAAAAGAAAATAATCAAAATAAAAAAAATTTAACTATAATATCTGGGTTTTAACATATCATCATATATAGTTTGAGTAGCTTGAAATGATTTATAATTTATTAAATTAGGTGCTTCTAATTTCAAGTTTCTAAATTGCTCATCTAGTGTATTATTAAAATTTTGCGTATTACGGTGTCTTTCAGCAAGTTTTTCATTTAATTGTCTAATAATTTCTTTATCATCTAAAATGCCATCTTTATCTAAATTTGAAAAGTTATAAAATTTGTCACGAGGATGATTAGACCGACCAACACCTCGATCTGTCATATAACCTAAAATAAATATTTCTTCAACTACAACATTAGTTTCAGTTGGTTTAATATTAAAAAACAATCTTTCTTCATTGATATTTCTTTTATCAAGAACAAAAGAAACTTTTACTACTAGAATATCTTCTGTATTATTTTTTTTTACAAAAATAAAACAAGTATATCTAATTTCATCTTCTGTTTCATATTTTTCTATATGGTCTAATCTTACTAGTTTTATTTTACTCTTTTTAGCAGGATCTGGATAAATACTCTTAGGTAATCCTAAACTTTTCATTTGACGATCCCAACCAGACCCACATTGAGGATCTTCTAATGGCTCATCCCATCCAGTATTAGCTGTTCTATAATCAGGAACTTCTAACATAATATTATTATTAACTTCTTTTAAAAAGTCATATAATAATTTTTTTACTTCATATGGTTGAGGATTTGAAAAATCGGCTGGTTGATTTGCAATATTAAATATTTGTCTTTGACTTGGAGCAATATTATTAAATGCTGTAATAGTATCTCTATAGTCATTATGGAATTGTGCTTCTACAAATTCTAGATTAAAATCGCCATTTTTATCAATAATAGTATTATCAGTGTGTTTTAATAATTCTTCTAAATAATCAATGTCTTTTATTGGTTTATATTTAGATCTTACATCTTGATGAAAAGTATCAGATGCTTTAGTTTTTTTATTAATATAATACATTATTAATATTACAATAAATAAGAGTAAAAAAATATTATTCATTTTATATATAATAAATATATAAAATTATTTAATAAAATTTTAAGATTCATTGATTATTCATGATTGGTAATATTTTCAATCAATTCATCTTTATCTTCAAAATCCATATCTAACGCTCCTTCTTCTTCTTGTGCATCATTATATTCTTCTAATTGTTGCTCATCTTCTATTTTATCAGGTTCTTCTTCACCTGTTCCAAATTCAGTGATTACATTTTCTAGATCTTCTGCAAAAGTTAATCCAGATAATATATATTCAAGTCTTTTAACACTGATGCTAGAATTAATTATTTCTAAATTAAATAAATTAAAATTATAATTTATCAATTCTATAATTAAATTACTTATATAAGTTTTTAATAATTTATTTTCATTAAATTCTAATAAATTGTCAAGCTCATGAATAATATAATATAATAACATATTTCCATTTGTATCTAACTCTATTAAATTATCAGCTAATAATATTTTAGAATAAACACCACTTATATCTGTATCAAATTTATAATTTTCTAAATCTAGTTTAGTTTTACTATTATCAGTTATTAAATTCCATTTATCAAAAATTTCATAATTATTATTTTTATCGGAAGTTTTTAATTCGGTTATTTTTTTTGATATTTTTTCTATAAATTTATCAAAATTACTTTTATCTTCTATAATTTCTTGTTCTAAATTATCGTTCCATTGTGGTTTTATTTCTTTTTCTTCAGATAGTGGTCTATATTTATTTTTTATTTGATTAACAATACATTGGATTTCATATATAACTTTTTTTAGATTTTTTATTCTAGTTCTACAAATGTCATATATAAATTTAGCAATAACTTCTTCTTTTTCTTTATCTGATAATTTTTCATATTTTTCAATATTGATAAACATTTTTTTAATTTTTTGATAAATATTAATATAATTAGATTCTAATCCTAAGTATTTTAATTTAAATACCATTGAATAATTTATATTTATACGATTTTCTGTTTTTGCATTAACTACATAATCACGGGAAGTTTCTTTATAACCTAATAATATTTTAGTAATTGCATCATAAAAAACTTCTATCTTCGTAGCTCCTGATTTTGAAAAATTATAACTAATGACATCCATTTTAAAAAATGGGTGATTTTCTTTAAATAATACTTTATTATCTATATCAGTTAAAATCATTGGTTTATCCATCTTATTACCTTCATAATTATGATTAATAATATATATATTATGACGTAGATTTGATTTTTTATCTTCAGATTGATAAAGTTTTTCTATTTTATTAACAAAGTTTTCTAAAAAGTTATCAATAGAACTTTTTTTAAATTGTTCATTATAATTTTCTTCAAGTTTTTTTATTATAGAATTAGTATTTTCTTTAGATAAATCGTTTAATTCTATTTTTTTTATTCTATTTTTAAGAAGATTATTATTTAGTTCATCTAATTCTTTATCAGAATATTTATTAGTTTTTGGTTTTTTACACAATATACATATTTCTTGATTATCTTTATTTAATTTAAATTTATGAAACTCTCCAGATAAACAAAATCTAGTTGCAGTTTTTTCTAAAACTAAATATTTATTATTTTTCTCGATATTATTATTTGGTTTAACATTTTCTAAATCGATATCTTTCATATTTTTATTACATAGTTCACACACATATTCGCCATTTTTATTTTTCCATGTATGGAATCTTCCATCTTCACAATTAGTATTATTATTAATATTATTATTTAATAAATTTTTGTAATTTTTAGATTGAGGAACATATTTAGTATTTACTACTTTATTAAAATTAGATTTTTCGTATTCTTGTATTTGCTGATATTTATCTAAAATATGTACTGTAGTTTTGGGTAATACAAACGTTTTCTTTTCATTGGCAATTGAAAATTGATCTTCTGATTTCAATCTATTAAATAGATTTTCATCATTAAAAAATGTATTAAGTTTAAGATAAAACTTTGTAGATATAATTTCAAAAATAATACCCGCTTTATTAATCTTACTATTTTCAAGAATATTATTTAATATATCAATAATTGAATGTACTATTATTTTTTGAATAATTGGATTAAATTTTTTCTTATTTACAGTTTCATCTTGTTCATAATTCCACATAGAATATTTAGTCATCATACAAGAAATAATATAAATTATATAACATAACACTAAATAATTTTTAATAGGAACAGTATCACCTTCTTTATTTTTAAGTATTCTTAAATTATCAAACAATACATGACCATATTTATTAAATACTCCAATATTACATACCCCTTTTATATCTCCAGTCATAAAACTTAATTGTGAATCGTTAATATCTAGAGCTAGAAGAATAGCCAAATATGCTAATATATTATTATATTTAATAGCTTTATAATAATCTTTTTCTTTTGATGAGAATACAAATATATTATTTTCTAATTCAAAAAACCAAAGATTCGATAATTCATTAGATATATTATATAATTTATTTGAAAGTTGTTTACGTTCTTTGAAATTTTTCTTTAAGAAATAATTATTGTCAATTACTATATCTATTAAATCTTTACTAATGTTTTTCCTTTTAACTCTACTGCTAAATATATTTCCAATATAAGCAGGTATATTACAAATTATAGCAATCTTTTCTATTATTTTATCTAAATTGCGAATTGCTATTTTGTATTTTTCATAATTAGGTAAATCTTCTAATGGTGTATCAAAAGGCATACTAAAAGTTACAAATCTACCAGAATCATCAAAAGTACCATCATCTACATATTTTTTTACATCTATTTGAGTATAACAACTCTTACATATAAAATCACCATTATTATTTTCTATTACATAATTTTGAATAAATTCATACATCTTATCTTGATATTTTGTTGGATTTACTTTTTTAAATTTTGCAATATAATCCCATGTAATATTGTGTTGACATAATCCACTGATACTTGTTTCTTCTGTTAATGCTCCTTGATTAATTTCTTTAGATACATCAATTCGTAAAGCTTCTATTTTTTTTTCTTTTTCCGTTAAACTTGGCAATCTAATAGTTGTCCCTCCAAGACCAAAAAATATATCATCTCTTTCATCATATTCTGGTTTTTCTTTTTTTACATTTTCTATAATAAGACTTTCTATGTTATTATAAATATTAGAATTTCTATTTATTTTTACTAATCGTTTTTCTAAATTTTCTAATATTTTTTTAGCTTTTTGCATATTAATATTTTTATGTGTTTTAATTTTTCTAGTAAATTCATCAAATATTTTAATTATTATGTCATCATAGAAATTAGATACTAATTTTTTAAGTTGTTCTTGATTTGTTAATTTTGTGGTTTGTTCATATGATTTTTCTTTTGTATAATCTTTATCTAGATCAAACATCCAAAAAATAGAGGATTTATGAGGAGTATTTTTTACTATACCTTCATCGGCATAAACAGAAGTTAGATAATAACCATTATTACCATAATCATGAATATCTTTAACATCATTAACTTTTAGACATTCAATTGGTTTTAAATTAGTAGGAATTATAAAACCTACAATATTGACAAATTCATTTTTACCACCAATACGCATTTGTAACGGAAAATGTTTAGTTTGTCTGAAATCGCCTTTTTTTTCTAAAGAAACTGCACGAACTGCTGAAACTGTTTTATTCATTTGTATAGAAAATCCATAATCTTTAAAATCCTTAAAATTGATATATGGATATACTCTATAATTAGCTAAATCATTAAAATTATCATTTTCTGTCATTACTTTACTACCTTGATTTATTAATTTTCCAATAATTTTTACTTCTTCATCATTATTTACTAAAATTGCTTTTCTGTTATTAAGTGGAGCAAAAAAATTCTTTTTAATATTTGCCAATACTTTTTCGTCTTTTGCATTTTTAGAATATAAGTCACTAGTAACATCAATTTTAGTTACTATATATTTAATTTTAGTTTCTTCTCTCTTTTTAAAATCTTTTATACTATTATTGTCCATATTTTTGTCATATCTTTCAGAATCTTTATGATACAGTAAAAAATCATCAAGAACTGGTATTAAAATTCCAGCATTGATTAGTTTTAATATTTTACTTTCATGCGATTCTTCTAACATATTAATTTTATTTAAATTTTCTTGATTTTCTACAATATAGTTCCAAAATATGTTAGTATAACCACTCATTAATTCTTTTTTAGTTAATAAACTTTCTATAGTAACATAATCAATATTATCTCTTGTAGGTATTACTATATCAATATAAGTATATTCATCTCCATCAATAATTGTATTTTCTAGAACGTTTGCAAAATCTTTCTTATCTTGCTTTTTATAAAATTCTATAATTACTATTAATTTCAGTAAATTATGTGTTTTCAATAGTTTATCTTTTTCATTTTGTAAACTATTTTCTATAATGTCAGATCCTATTTCATTTAAAAATACAAATGCTGGTTTAAATTCTGGACGTTTTATTAATAATTTGATTTTATTTTCATCATTATATACTTCTAATATACTAATAATATTTTTTATAATTTTATAATAATTTATAATTTTTGCATTAAACTCACTAGTAAAAACATTATTAATTTTTAATTTATATGCTTTTTGATTTTTTGAAAATTCAACAATATTATTAAAATATAATTCACTTGTATCTTCATAAAAATATCCAATGTATAAAAAGAAATATGTCATAATATATTTTTTAATAAGTTCATCAAATAATTTTGTATTGTCATTATTAATTAATGTATCTTTTAATTTTTCATAACTTATTGTATCATAATATTTAATTATTAATTCATTAATTTCTTTCTGAAATTTTATAAAATTTTTTTCTTTTATAATTGCTTCTATTATTTTATTATTCTTAAAAGTATTAATTAATAAGTCATCTAACAGTTTATTAACAAAATCATCTATTCTATCAATGTACATTTATATTTTAATTATATAATACTAATAGATTATTTTAATTATTAAGATATTTAAAGCATTTATACTATTATTATTATAATTTAGTACAATACAATGAATTTTAAAGAATCATTGTTTTATAATAATAAATTTATATTTAAAAAATCAAGAAAATTAGATGATAATACTATAAAATTAGATATACCAGAAATTATAGATCTAAATAATTATAATATAGATGAAATTTTTATTTTATTAAAATGTCCATTAATAGACTATATTAAACAAAAATATAATATAATTGTATTAACATATGATATTTTTATTGAAAAACTGGATGATTTATTTGGAAATTTTATTAGATGTATATCTGTTGATGAAGATGATAATTATATATTAGTTAATAAAAATATCATCAGTATAGATAATCCCGATAAAAATTTAATTGATTTCACAACGACTGTATATCAAAAATTACCTTTTAAAAAAATATTTTCTTTTATGACACCACAACTTACTAATAATAATACTATGGTATATTTAAAAAACTTGGATCATAATAAGTTTAAAAAATTATACATTAAAAATATAATAGAGGGAATAAATTGTTTTTTGATATATAATAATTATTGGCAATTAATATCTGAAAAATCAATTAATGCAAATGAAAACGTTTATAAAAATAATACAATAAATGATCAATTTAAAGAAATTATAAATGAAAAAAAAATTAATTTAGAAGAATTAGATAAAACAAAAATATATAATTTTATATTAGTTCATCATAAAAACAATGGAATTTTAAATTTTTGTCATTATGGAAGTGGTTATAAAGAATTATTTTTGAATTTAGTACTAAATAATAAAGATAATTTGCAATATGTAAATATTTTTCCAAATATTGAACATAAAAAAAATAATATAAAATTAATTAATAAATTAACTTTTGAAAATGTTCAAGAACTTGTAGAAAATATAAATAATTTATCTTATGAAAACATAGTGAATAAGAAAATATCAATCGAAGGATATAATATTTATGAACTAAATAAAGATATACAAATAGTAAATTATAAATTACAAACACATATATTTCAACAAATACAAAATATAAAACCAAAAAATAAAAATATACATCAAGGATATTTAGAGATGTATCAAGAAAATAAATTAAAAGAATATCTCCCATATTTAACAAATTATCATATTGAAATAATACACCGAATATCAATGTCATTAAGAACCATATCAAAAGAATTTCTTGATATATACCATTATTTAAAAAAATATAAACAATATGAATTATATAATGCTATACCTACAAATTATAAAAAAATACTATACGGTATACATGGTATATATATAGATGCAAGAAAGAATGAATTTAGTAAAAATTATGTAGAAGATGAAAATAAACTAGACACACGATCTATAACTATTCATGATATATATCATTATTTAAAATCAACACCTGTCAATTTATTGAGACAATTATACTTTGATAGAGATGCAATAATAAAAGAAAAAAAAATAAATCCAGAAATTTATAAATTATTTATTAAAGATTGTATATATACAATAATACAAACAAAATTAATGTCTATTTAATTGCTTTCTTTATTGTTTCAAATATTTCTTTCAAATAATCCATTGATTCAATCATATATTTCAATGGATGTTCATTATCAGAAGCAATTTTAATTTTAATTAATCTTTCTAAAGGCGATGGTTTAGATAATCCACAAAATATAATATTTTTATGATCTTGAAAAGCGTTATTTATTAGTTCTCCCATTGTATGATCTTCGTCTTCAAATTCAAAAATAAGAGTGCTATTTTTTTCATACTTTGTGCTTTCTTTTAATTGTACAGTAAAATAAGTTTTAAAATCATTAATTTTCTTTAATAAGTAATTAACAGATTTTTTTATAATAACTTGTTCTTGTATTTGTCCCTGTGATTCAATTGTAAAAATATATTTATTCTTATCTTCATCATAATTATAATAACAATTGGAAGCAGCTGAAAATATATTAGATTTTAATCCAGTAGATAAAGCTGATTTCATATGACACTTAAAAGTTTCATTTGGTCTCAATTGTATTATTAATATAGGATATTTTTTAAAATATGGATTCATAGTTTCTCCATCTACAAGATAAGTTATATCATTAGTAGTAATATTAATATTTTCTGGTGTATTATTAAAAGTATTGATATACATTTCAATTACTTTTTCTTTTTCATAACGTATATAATTGATATCAGTAAATAATAATTCGGTGTTAACATATTTTTTATCTAAAAAATCTAAGCCACTATCAATATCCAAAATAGGTATTTGTGATAATCTTAGACGCATGTAGTCATTATTAAAAATAGTATTATTGCCTTCTATTTTAATTAATTCAGCAGGAAATCCATATATTGGAATTTCGTCCATAGAAACTCTACGAATAGCATTTATAATAGAAGGAGATATATCTTTTCCACTAATTTCAAGTATTAAAGAACTTTCATGTAAATCTGTTCTTTTATTATATTTAAGTTCTTTTATATCAATATCTAATCCGGTACTGCTTCTGGATAGTTTTTTAGACGATTTTTTCATTATATTAGTTATATATTTATAATAGTATATATATTTAAATAATTTAAAATCAATTTTTTTATTTAAAAATATTATGTTATATTATATTAGTTAACTATGAAAAGAATCTTAATCTATAGTAAAAAATGTCAGTCATCCTCAAATTTAATTATTTTATTAAAAAATATAAATTTATTATTAAATTTTGAAATGATATGTTTAGAAGAATTAATAGCTAATAATAGAATTCTTCCACCAAATATAAAAATGGTTCCTGCATTAATTATGCCAGAAATGAATTTAATTTTACAGGGAAAAGAAACTTTTGAATGGGTTGAAAAAATGAGACTCAATATTATTAAATCTAATATTGCACGAAATATGCAACAAAGTGGTCCAAATGGATTTACTAATATTGAAATGGGAGGATTTTCTGATAATTTTGCATATACTATGACTGATTTGGCACAACCAAAATCTTTCTTACCATATGGAAAAGATGATGAGTATGCAATTTATACTGGTATTGAAATTAAAAAATTAAAAGATCAAGATATAAATAAATTGCTAAAAGATTCCGAAAAATCACGAAAAGATATGGATAAACAAGTTGGAGAAATTTATGATAATAATCGTAAAGATGCAATTTTAAATTATGAAAAGCAAAAAATATTATCTAGTATGAATAATTAAGTAAAAAGACTTAAAATATCATTATATTATAAGAATATAATAATATGGAAGATCTACCTCCTCTTCAAATTAGCGAACTAAAACAACAAATTCTAACCGATGATATACAATCATATAATGATATAGCTGAACTAAATATGATAGTATCTACACTAAAATCAAATAGTGATACAGCTGTTTCTGAATTTAAAGAAGTACTAATTATGCTTACTGAAGAATTAGCACGTGTTACCGGTGACCATATGTTAATGATGCATAAAACAAATATTGTTGGATTTATTAATAAGAATCCAAAAGGCTTAGTCGATAGTCTAATATTAAAATGTTATGAAGCTAAAGATGGAATGTTACGTGAACGTATTGTTAAAGGTGATGATTCATTTTTTATGAGTAATAGTCTTGATGATGTTAGTGAAGGTGATTCTAGTATAGTAAATATTATTTTCCAATTTAAGAATTTTTGGGGAAAACTCAATACTGATAACCGTAATATTATTAAAAATAGTTTACTTGCTTTAATTTCTTTATGTGATATGCGATATTTGGCATTTAAAAAGTATCAATGCTTAAAAAAACTCAATCAAACATATACCCATATTTTTTCTGAACTTGATAATATTTTCTAAATTACTTAAAATATAATTAACATAATAAATTTATATACTATGGAAACTTCTGCAATTGAATTAAAACGATATCATGATCAGTTTGTTGCTAATCTTATATTATTATTGCAACTCAATATAACAAAAACACATGTAGAAAATTATACTGATTTTGTTACTAAGTGTGATTTACCATCTAATATAGTACTATTTATGAATAATTTTGATATTCCAAAAAAAGATAAATCTGTTAATGATTTACAATATAAAGAACTCATAATAGCATCTGTGCAAAAAAAAGTATCTGATAATCTTGAGAAACTAAAAATTAGTAGTAGTAACTTTTTAAATTCTATATTATTAGGTGAATTATCTATAGATGGCGTAAGTGGTATTATTAAAAAAATATTTGGTACTATCAGTTCTAATTATGAAATGCTTACTACAAAGAATCCAAAACTTTTCCAACTAAAAACTACTAAAGATGATGGTTCTCAAGTTACTATAACTTTGATTCCAGGTATTGACATGATTTATTCATGGTACACTCTTGATTCAGAATCACGAAACAATCTATGGTTCTATTTAGAAAATATGTTTATATCTGGTACTAAAATGATCCATTTAGTAAATAAAAATTCTATTAGTAATTTTGATATAAAGCTATTGAAAGAATTAAATTATACAAAACTCAAGACAGATTTTTTAGAAGCATTCCCTGAACAACAAGTTATCAATACGATGAATCTTGACATTGATCCATTTTTAGGCATTGGTATCAATAATCAAGAATTTGGATTAGAAAACTTTGTTCAACCTGATGATTCTCAAGTACAACAACCTGGACTCAGTTCTATGGCTAAAATGCTTGGTGTTGATAAGATGATAAATATGGAAGAACTTAGTAAACAACTTAAAAATATTAGTAAAACCGAAATAGAAGATGCTACTAATAATATTAAAAAACTACTAGGATCAAATATAGATGAAGGAACTTCTGAAATTATTGGTACTGTTTTATCCGATATTACAGACCAACTTAAAGAAAGTGATTTATCAAAAGGTGACCCGATTACTAATATTATTAGTATTGCTGAAAAAGTAGCTAAAAATACTATTCCAAAAATTGATCCAAATAAAGTAGATATGAAAAAAGTATTTGAATCTACAAAAAATCTAGCAAATAATTATAAAGATGGAACCCCACTTATGGGAAATGATGGGCTTAATCCATTAGCAATGCTTACTCAAATGATGCAAGGACAATCAAAAAGTGGTTCTAATGCAAAACAAACAAAAATAATGGAAGATATGATGAAAAATTTGATGAAAAATTTGATGAGTAAAAAATAGGTTTAAATTAATGGCACTAATATTATAATATAATATTAATGACTAATTTCTATAGAATTGAAAAAGAAGTCCATATAGATGAAATAATGGAAAAATATAATAATAAATTATTTGTATTAATTTTTTCAGTTGATTCTAAAAATTTTAATCCAGAAATAATTAATAATACTAATTTAATAAAAAAAAATATTAAAAAAGAATTATTAAATGAACAAAATATATTTCTTTATATAAATCTACAAAGATATATTATTACGCAAAATAAATATGCAAATCAAATAACCCGTGATTCAATTCCATACATAAGTTTTTATTATAATAAAAATCAGATAGCACGTATATTAAATGCAGAATGGAATGTATTTGAAGAAACTTATAATAAAATTAAATCTGAATTAGATGCTATAAAAGAAAAATCGGAAATTTTAAATAATAATGCAAGTATGAGTAATGGACCAATTAGTAATGAAAAACAAGAAAAAAATAGTAATGATTTAATAGAAACTGATAATAAAGGAGAACAAGAAAAACAAGAAGAAATAATAAATAAAAATGAACAAAATACTCTAAAAGAACAAATTAAACAGCAAAAAAAATTAGAAGAAATTGAAAAATTAAAACAACAATATTTAATTAATGAATTAACTAAATTAAAAAAAGCAAAAGAAATAGAAGAAACATTAGAATCTACATAATTATTTAATTATATTATTTTATTATTTAGTCAATTAGATTAAATAATTATTTTTATTAAACATTTTTATCTTTTAAATCGTAAATCTTCATATCGCAAACAAGCTCCTTGATTAATTTTACATATATCATCAGTTTTATATAACCAATTAGCAAATTCTTCTTGATCATTTGGAATACTTGTTACTGGTAAAGTATACCAAACTCTTTGTGAATTTTTTATATCAAATAAATCAGTCATATCTCGATATAAATCGGCATTAAAATGTCGTTCCATATCTTCAGCAATATCTTCATCATCGCCATTAGCAGCAGTTGGTATTAATTCTTTTCCAAATTCTGTTACAGCTGGATTCATAAATGGATTATCTTTTGTTGGTTTTCTACTTGCTTGTTTCTCATATTCTAATAATTCATTAAAATCATAATTTACAAAATCTTTTGCTTTTCTATCAGTGTTGGCTTGTATATCTATATTATTGATACGACCAAATTTTAATTTACCATTTGAATCATATTGACCCACTTCTAAAATATTTTTAGAATCATTTATTAGCTCATTTTTATTTTGCTTAATTAATTTTTTATTTACAAAATCATTATATTTTCCTTGATAGTCGTTATTATAAATTAAATATATTACTATGATAAATATAATAATAAATATAGGAAGCCCGATATATATATTTTTTTTACCTAATAATACCAATAATATAATATAATATAAACATAATCTTGTAATTGCATTTAACTGGTCAATTCTTGACATTTCATACGTAGGAAAAAATTTTAAATAATTATTATTTTTATAAAGAATAGTTGGATCTTCTAACCAGAATTTTTTTTCCATTATAATATAGTTTTATAAAAATTTTATTCCATTATTTATATATAATGGAATCATTAAAACAAGTAATATACAATTCCCAAAATTTACTAACCCTTATAGTTATCTTGGTAGTTGTTTTAGTCGTTGTTCTTGTTGTTAGAAACTGTTTTGTAGAACCATTTGCCAAAACAAAGAAAACAAGTAAAAAGAAAGCAAGTAAAAAGAAAGCAAGTAAAAAGAAAGCAAGTAAAAAGAAAGCAAGTAAAAAGAAAGCAGGTAAAAAGAAAGCAGGTAAAAAGAAAGCAAATAAAAAAGAACAATCAGTTGTCAACACGGCATCATCTTTAAGTGTTAGTGAATCTGAAAGTAAATCTGAAACTATTCCTGCCCAGGTCCCCTCTATTGCATCTCTTAATTGTCCCACATGTGCAACCTGTCCTGAATATTGCCCTCAAGTTGAGAAATGCCCTGTCTGCGCAACTTGTCCAACTTGCCCAAATTGTCCAAAGTGTCTCAATTGCCCACTAAATAAACCATTTGCATATGCACAATCAAATGGTAAAACGTATGTTACTAATAAACAATGTGTTAGATCATTTGATTCAAAAGGAACAAAAATTGATGGTAATGGTCAACTTTATGGTTCATGTGATTGGCAAGAATATAATGGTCCAATGCCAATGAATCCAAGTGATGTGCAAAGTATTAGTGGTGTTACTGCACCAACTGATGCAATAAAATTATTTGAAGGACCCAATGATATATGGGCACCAATTAGAGGGTATCCCAAAGCTACATATAGATGTAAAAAACCATGTGACGGAATAAACAATAAATTTGAAAAAATTCCTATTAAATCATATGGTGGTATAAATGGATGGATAGCACCATTAGAATTTTCGATTAGTGAAAATGTTGTTTTTGCACGCGATGCTGGTAATGAATTATTTTATTGTGATAATACAAAAGAAAATCCATGCAATGGAACATGGTATCATATTATTGGTTCTAATGCTAATCCAGTAGATATAAATAATGATCCTACATTAACAAATTTTAGTTCTATTGCTGTAGCATAAATAAATTAAAATAAATATTGATAATAATTTTTATTACTTACATTGGGTAATTTTGAATAAATTTTAACAATTTCTTCAAATCCTTCTTTTTTAGTTGGTTCTTGATATTTTTTTTTATAAATATTATATACAAGAGCAGGTATTTTCTTAGCATCTTCATAAATATATCTATACATATTATTATGTTTAGCATGTTCTTCTGTAGTCATCATATGAAAACATCTAATATAATAATTATATTTTTTTGCAAGATCTATAAAATATCTTCTAGTTTCTATATCAGGACTAGTATTATCTATTATAATTTTTTTTTTATTTTCCATTAAGTTTTCACATTTCTTTAAACACTTAGTAAATGTTTTTAAAATATCTTGGTTAATTATTTCATAATTATACTTTTTAGCTAGTTTTATAGCATAAGTAGATTTACCAGAAGCAGGAAATCCAACTAAAATTATAATTTCTAATTTATTCTTAAAGCTTATTTTAAATTTAGGAACTATATAATTATTAAAATCAAAATAATTTTTAATTTCTGGAATTATAATATCTTTTTTTAAAAATACTTTTTCGGGTGGCAAAAAGGTAAGGCCAATATTGATGGCAAATTTTAAATCAGTATCAGAATGGTCATTTCGTCTACCCATTGCATCACCACAATAAAAAGAATCTATCAAATTAATCTTACTATCAAATAATTTCCAAATTCCAGTCAATGGTTTTCTAAATATATTATCGTGTATACTTGCATATACTTTAATAGGTAAATTCAATTCTTTTAATATATCTTTAATTTTTGAAATCCACATATCTATCTGTTCTTGTTTCTTAAGCCCCAATTGATTAGTAATAATAATAATAGAATAACCGTTATTATTATAACTGGATAAGACATTTTTTATATTACTAAATAAAAACTTCCAATCAGTATTATCAACTGGGAATTTTTTACCAGATTTTGTAGTAATTAAAGTATTATCTAGATCAAAAGATGCTATTTTATTTTTTAAAATAAAATTATTATAGATGATTTCTAAATAAGTATTATGATTAATTATTTTTAGCATAGTCTATATAATATTTATATATTATTAAGTTTAATTATCAATTATTTTTATATAATTAGTATATAATAATGAGCAGTATATATTCAAATAGACTAGATAAACGAAATTTTGAAGTTTTCTTTCAACAAAATAAAAGTAACTTTCCAGAAAAAGGCGAAATTACCGGCGATCAATTTAATTATGAAGAAATAGATCAGGGCATGCCTATTCGTGGAAATTTTATAGCAAGTAAGAACAATAAAAAAAATATAATTGATACTATAAATTTTGATTTTGATATTTTTGATAAAGATAAACTAACAGATTTTAATATTAATTATTTTGATCCAATGGCAAATAATGGAAATATTGCACATTTAGATAATTTTAGAGAAACCAATGCAATAGTAACTAATGATATTGATAGATTGTCTAATATAATAGATGAATATGGATATTTTTTATTTAATAACGTGCAAAAATATTTATTAAAAAATCATTATTTACTTACTTCATTTTATTTAAATAATATTTTAACTTCTTTGTTTATAGCTTCTAAAAATAAAACAAATATAGAACTAAAGAATTATTTAAATATTAGTGATAAAGTAAAATGTATGTCTGATATAAATTTATTTCATATTGAACTAGAAAAACTTACTTATTTAGAAATATTTAATTTTTTAATTGTTCCATATGAATTTAAATTAAATAAAACTTTTTTAAATTATTTACCTAATATTAAAATAATTAATTATGAAAATAAATATGCTGATTTAAATATACAATGTTCTAAAATAAATAAATATATTAGCACAAGTCATAACTTAAATTTTGATAATACTTTAAAGTCATATCATTTAAAAGAAAATTCTATTATTGCTTTAATATCAGGTAAAATACAACCAGTATGGAAGAATAATTTTGATGATATTATTATAGATACTTTTTATAGTTTTCATAAAAGAAATCAAAATTTTTTAATTTCTAAAAATAAACAATATAATTATTTTAGACATGATAATTTAGAATTATTAGAAATACCAACTTATGATAATAAAATGTCTTTTGGTATCATTATGTCTGATAAAGATTATTATCCAAAACTCAATCCAGAATTAATTAATTTTATGATTTCTAATTTAGCACCAACTCAATTTAAATATTTAAGTATTCCCCAAATAAAAGATAATTTAAAATTACGCTATACTAATATATTAAAAGAATCTGGACTGACACGAATTTTTGAATCTATGGATATTCCTGAACTTATTGTTAATAACAATATTTATCTCAACGACATAGTACAAAATATATACTTAATTATAGATAAGAACAATAAACCAACTCATAATCAAAATAAGGAAAATAAGAATAATTTAGTAAAACAAATAAATACACCATTTATTTATTATTTTAGATTAAATACTTTGAATACTATTTTATGTTTAGGTCAATATTGCTAAATTGAATTATATTTTTTTATTAAATTATTAAACATATTTTCGAATTGTTGTAAAATTTTTTTATAATCCTCTTTAGTACCGCAAAATTTTGTATAAACATCTGAATTTTTGTCTTCGATCAATAATAAATAATTTTGTAAAACAGTAAAAATAGCATCACTTTTTTTAAATCCGTAACCAAAAAAATAAAAACTTTTAGTAAATTTCCAAACATTAACTGATTTCCATAAAACAAATTTTTTGAATATTTTTTGCAAAATTAAAATTAAATTATAAATCGGGAACATTTTTTTAAATGTCATATTTATTATAATATTGCCATCAGAATCTAGATTTTTTAGTATTATAATAATGCTTGTAACAATTAATTTTAGCTGAAATTTTATAGAAAACATTTTTGATAAATCGTATGGAACACAAGATGCAATGGCAAAAAAAAACTTTTTATCTATATCAATTTTATCAACTAATATATTTTTGTAATTGCAACTATAGTTTTTATTGTCAATCTCGAACTTAACACCATTTTCACTAACTGGTAATGAAATTCCATATCCATTGGATTTTGGGAATCTTTCCAATACTAGTTTAGAATAACAGCCGGGTGCTGCACATATATCTAAAAAATTTTTAATTGTAATTTTATCATGTAAAAATTTGTTAAACATCTCGGTTCCAATAAAAATTAATTTATCGGTATTTTCTTTTAATTCCCTTCTTTTTTTGTTCTCTTTTAATTTTTTTTTCTTTAATAAAAAAAAATATTTTTTATATATTTTATTATCATATGGATCCATCTTATTATAATATAATTCTATATTTAATTAACTAAACTAATACTATTAAAATATATTTTATAAACTTTATTTTCATGTGCATTTTTACTATTATTTTTTATTAAAATTGCATACATGTCTTCAAAATTATTAATTTTATTTTTATTAAAATCTGCATTTAATAAACAATGATATGGTTTATTAATTTTCATATAACTAAAATATAAATTATCTTTTGGATTACTATCAAGAATAATTTTGCAATAATGATTTCCTAGTTCATAATCTTTTTTTAAAGAACTATCATTAATATTTTCTTTATAAAACTCATAATCTTCTTCTATGATATGAGTAACAAAACCAATAGATTTAATCCAATCTTCTGGAATATATAATAAATCCATATTTATATCTTTGTAAATTAAATTATCATATATGTTATTTTTAATAAATTCTTTTATTTTTTCAGTATCGATATCATAATTATTTTTAATAATGCATAATTTATTATAGTGACAAAATCCTTCAAGATAAAATTCAAGTAACATCTGAAAAGTAAAAACTATATAATCATAATTACTAGTATTATCAAGATCAGTATCTTTCTCCGGCAAAAGAATAACTTTATTTTCACCAAAATTTTTAGGTTTTTTAGAATATATTTCTTTTAATAAAGTAGTAAAATCACTTTCTCTAATGTTTGTATTTACAGTACTCATAATAGTTTCAATTTATGAATTATTTTTTAAGTTATAATTATATATAATAATATATATAATGGAAGATTTCAAAAATATTGATATTGATAATAATCTAACTTTTGAACCAAGACTACAAGAATATATTAAAAAATTAAATTATTATAAAAAATATAATATTGCTCCTCCTTTTAATTTAGAAAGAGAATATTCTATCACCAGAGAAGATAAAATCAAAATAAAGAATTTTTTACATGGTCGTTATGATATTACTAAAATAGAATTGCAAGAAGAACGTGATGAATATGTAATACCTGCACAAAACACTTTTGGTATTACACACGATGATTACAAAAAAGATCCAAGATATGAACGTCTCCAAAAAAAATTACAAAGAGATCGTGATGCAACTCAAAATAGACATAGTTACGGTAATGGAGCAGAAATACAGGGCAATGATAATAAATTTATAACAGATGAACAATATCAAAAACTAGAAGAATCTAAACACTTTCTAGATAATAAACCATATTATAGTGATTATGCTCTCAATGTAGGGCATCATTCAAAACGTGTATATGATGTTCATCCTCTTAAAATTCAATATAATCAACGTCCACATAATAGCCAACATCGTGATTCTAGGCAAGATTTACCACATGATAATAATTTATCTAATATAATTGCTAAATTAGATAGTTTCAAAAAACATACTAATACTATTTATCAACATCCACAACATATGGATATATATTCTAATCAAAAAATAAATAACAATAATCAAGCAGTTCCTATGCGCGGCAATCGTGTAAATTTAATTGGAGGAACTCGTGATGTAGATATAGAAAATTGTTTAATAAAGGGTTTACCTGAAAGAAATGCAAAATTTAAATCTTTAGGATATCCTAATTATAGTGATCATTCTTTTGGCTATATTTCTGGTGATATTCAAGATCCAAAGCATGTAGTATTACCATTTCCTCGCGGAGGTGAAGCAAGTAGATTAGAAAATGATTTTCGTCGTGCGAAACCTTATCAAAGACAAATAATATAAATATATAGTTTTTAATAAAAATAAAAAAAATATTAGATTATAATATATAAATTATGTCTCAATACAGTGCTGTAAATTTAGGAGCCTATAATAGACTATCTTATGATAACTGTGCCTACCAAAAAAGATTATATGAAAGTACTTCTCCGCTGTTATATAACTTATATGAAGGTAAATTCCAAAACTGCAATAAATGCACCTATAAAAACGAATTCTGGAGACCATTTGATTTAGTGGATCTTGAATCAGAATTAAAAAATATTACTAGACCTAATACTAAATGTCCGCAACTTAAATATAATCCTGATTGCAAACGTTCTAAATTATGTGTAAGTACTTTTGAAAAGAACTTGCCTGTAGTAGTAGATTCTCAAGTATGTCCTGTCGTAAATAATAATATTCCCAGAATGTCCCATCCTGGATTCTCTCTACAAGAATTTGCTTGTCCTAAACTTAATATGGCTGTCAATACTCGTAAAATATAATTAAAAAAATTGAATTTATAATTAAATAAATATTATAAATTATTATATAAACTTTTAAAATGGCTTCTCCTTCTATTCGCCGTATTAATAAAGAATGGAGTGATATCAATTTAGAAATTTCAAAATACAAAGAAGAAATATCTGTATCAATGGTTGATAATAAAATTACACATTGGACAGCTACAATTATTGGGCCAATTGGTTCTCCTTTTGAAGGTGGTAAATTTACTCTAGATATTGTGTTTCCTTTAGAATTTCCATTCAAGCCACCTATTATTAAATTTAAAAACAAAATGTATCATCCAAATATTAACACAGATGGATTAATCTGTTTAGATATTTTAAAAGATCAATGGTCGCCTGCACTATCTATCTTCAAAGTATTGCTATCAATTAGTTCTCTTTTAGCAGATCCCAATCCAAACGATCCACTCAATCCAAATGTTGCAACAATTTATAAAACTAATCGTGAATATTATAATAAAATGGCAATGGAATGGACACACAATTTTGCTAAATAATTTTTTATAATAATATAGTTTTTTTATTTCTATAATAATTAATATAATATTATGGAACCATCTAAATTAAATATTGGTCATTCTAGTAGATTAGGTTATGATTCATGTGCTTATTATGATAGACTTGAAGAAAGTGTTGGCCCAATTGGATATAGACTCGATCCTAACTCTATAGAAAATTGCAACCAATGTCTTTCTACTCTTGGTCCTCGTTCATCTTATATGGGTCAAGGTGTTTCTTCTGCTGTTGGTTTTCCTATTGCTACTTCTCAAAAACTAGTTGATGTTGAATCTGTTCTATCTAACAGAAATTTAAAAACAACTAAATGTCGTCGTGATGGTGTTAATCCTATCAATGTAATTAAATTTGGTGTTAAACATCAAAGAATTTGCAATGACTATTTAAATCCTCTTTCTTCTCGTTTAACTTTCCCTGCTGCTAACTATAGAGATATGGCTGTAAATAGATTCTATAATCTTGATAGAAATCCCCAAGCAAATATCTTTTATGATTTCTCTGTAAATACTAAATTGGAAGCTAAAGATAATTTTATTGTTGATCTACCTAATATGTGGGTGGATAAATTGCATCCTGAAGTTTTATGTGGTAAAAATCCTCAAATTGCATACCCATATGATGCTCATTGTAAACAACCATATATGAATGAAAAATTGTTTAGAAATTAATTAAATATTATTATATATTTATAATTATATATAATAATGGAACTACTAGGAGGATTAGCATTTCTAGGACATATTATGAATAAAACATCTAATGTTGATACTAATAAAAAAAAAGATATTAGCAAAAAAATATATAATAATTCTGGTAAAAATATTTATGATAATGATACTTATAAAAAAGTATTAAACAAAATGAAATTAAAAGCTAGAAAGAAATCACAAATGGCAAACAATCCTGAAAAAACAGGAGTTATCCCACCATACTATAATAGCAATCGTTCTTATGCAAAAAAATCAAAATTTGATCCTTTTGAAGATCAAAATATGTCAGATAGTGATTTTAGTAATGATGTAGAATCTTATGCAGGAAGTTCATGTGATTCGGGTTCTGTCAATCTTGGAGATCCATCATGTTTTTTTAAAAAAGAAAATAAATTTAATAATAATAAATATCAAAATAAAATATTGAATAATTCTCAAAACAATAGTTTTTTAAATCAATTTGAACCAATGCGCAATGATAATCCATCTGATCCTGTTGCACTTAATAGTGTCGCGCCTATTATTGGTGATAATGGAAAACAGAGATTAGAACTAGAAAGAGATATGGCACTTAATGGGGGATTTTCTAGTTTTAATACTGAAAATGATTTAACTTATGGAATAGTATCAAAAGAAAATTTTGTACATAATAATATGGTACCGTTCTTTAAATCAAAAGATGGTGGATTTAATCCTTACACAGAAAGAAAGAACGCCGAAATTCATCAAAGAAAATTAGAATCATTTAGCGGAAGTGCAAATAATTTAGAATATAGACCAAAGACAGAAAGAAAAACTCTTTTTGATCCAGTAGCAGGGCTTACCAACATGTATGGAACTCCTGCATTAACAGACTTTCAAGAGTCTAGATTTATCCCAGGTATGGAACGTCGCAATGAAAAACCATTTCAAGAAGTTCGCATCACACCAGGGCTTAATCTTGGCTATAATGAAGTTGGTAAAGTTGGATTTCATGATGTATTTAGAGTTATGCCTAAGACAGTTGACGAATTACGCGTTGCATCAAATCCTAAAATTACTTATGGCGGTGTTGTAATTCCAGGTATGAAAGGTCAACGAAGCTCAGTTCCTTCTAAAATGTATAAACGCCGTCCTCTCACTTTCTGGGAAACTACTCCAGCTGATTATATTCGCGGTCAATCTTATATCAAAGCACCAACTATACATGCTGAAGTAGATTCTGGTAATCTTGCTACTGTTAATAGAGGTGTTGATTTAAATGGTAGATTAGGAGGAGCACAATTTTTTACTGACTTACATAAACCAGAAGATTTAATAGAAAAGACTAAATATTCACTCAAAGAAAACTTTAAAAATGATGCACCAAGAAATAGTCACAAACAAGAAGCAAATGACGCACGTGGGCATGATGATACTTATACAGCACGAGAAACTATGCGTGAAATCCATAGTAAAACAGAAAGAAGCGGTCAATTAGGAAACAGTCAATTAGAAAAATCCCTTGTATTTGACAATGTAAATAATATACAAGAACCAACTATGAGAAATATTCATGCTCTTCTCGATAGAGCTGGAAATTTAGGAAATCTAGAATTTAATAAAGGGCATATATATGATAGTAATAATTGGATTCCTGATGTAAATATGCGCAATATTCACGAACAAACAGATAGAACTGGACAAATGGGCAATGGCGAATATAACAAAGGACATACAATCGACAGTGTAAATTGGATTCCAGATCCTACTATGCGTAATCTTTATGAAAAGAAAGATAGAGCCGGTAATATGGGTAATAATCAACTAGAAAAAGGATATATATTTGATGGTGTAAATTGGATCCCTGACCCAAATATGCGTAATCTTCATGAAAAGATAGATAGAGCCGGTAATATGGGTAATTCGCAACTGGAAAAAGGATATATATTTGATGGTGTAAATTGGATTCCTGATCCAAATATGCGTAATCTTCATGAAAAGATAGATAGAGCCGGTAATATGGGTAATTCGCAACTGGAAAAAGGATATATATTTGACGGTGTCAATTGGATTCCTGATCCAAATATGCGTAATATTCATGAAAAGACGGATCGAGCCGGCAATATGGGCAATTCCCAATTAGGAAAGGGATATATATTTGATGGTGTCAATTGGATTCCTGATCCAAATATGCGCAATATTCATGAAAAGACAGATAGAGCCGGTAATATGGGTAATAATCAATTAGAAAAAGGATATATATATGATGGTGTAAATTGGATTCCTGATCCGACTATGAGAGATATTTATAGTAAAAAAGATAGAGCTGGTAATATTGGAAATTCTCAATTAGATAAGCCATTTGTTTTTGATACAGTTAATAATATACCGGATCCTACTATGAGAGATATTCATGAAAAGAAAGATCGAGTCGGTAATATAAACAATGGTGAATTAGATAAACCGTTTGTATTTGATACTATTAACAACATACCTGATCCAACTATGAGAGATATACATAGCAAGAAAGATAGAGTAGGAGTAACTGGACCAAATCATATGGAAAAACAAAGAAGTAGAGGTGATGCTAATAATATGCGAGTTAATACTGTTAAAGAAGTGATAGCACAAGGAAGGAAACCAACTGATTCTAATTATTCAAAAGGTCCTACTGTCAGCTTTACTATGATGAATTTACGAGAACCATTAAATTTTAACAGAGATATTTATCCAGATATTAAACAAACTACTACTGAAAAGATGGGCTTTATTGGAACACGTTCTAAACAAACTTTACCACAACAAAGTTTTCACTTTTATAGTCATATAGACGAAAATTTAATGGGTAATCAACTAATTAATAATGTGATCCATCAATCACCTACTAATTAAAATTTAACAAAAAAATTGATTTTCTTTATAAATAAATATTAATTATTAAAAAAATGATTAATACTAATGATATTTTTGAACAATTAAAAGATAGTATTGAATATAAGCTCAAACCAGATGAGACCAAGATATCAACTATGACAATATGTTTAAAAATGAAAAAAAGCATAATATTTAATTGTCAACAAATTGGTAAATATTTGAAACAAGATAATGATTTTATAACAGAAATTAAATTTAGCAATGACGATGGAAATATTCAAATTCGTGGCGGAATACCTAAACGGAAAAAACACAAAAAAAAGGAAAAACCAAATACTAAACAAAAGAAAGATAGTTTCTATAATCAAGTTACTATTATAGTAAAAGTATCTGATATAAAAACTATTAATATTAAATTGTTTAAAAATGGGTCAATTCAGATGACTGGATGTGATAGTATAGAAAATACGAAATACTCAATAGAAAAATTATTTAAAATACTCAATAAATCTCGTTATTTAGTAAATCCTGTTAAAAATAAAATAACAGAAATAAAATTTGTCAAACATGAAATAAATTGTTCTGATATTATATCTGGAAAAGTTTCTTTGATAAATTGTAACTTTTATATTGACTTTCAAATTAATCGAGACAAATTATATCAATTAATTTCTGAAAAAAATCTTGATAATGTACTAGAGATTAAAAAGAAAAACATTACTGATGTTATAGATAAAGATACACCTCAAAAATATATGGATTCTACTTTTGATCCAATTCGGCATGCATGTGTAAATATAAAATTAACTCATCCAATAAAAACTATTACTATATTTGTATTTGAAAGTGGATCAATTATTATATTGGGTAAATCATGTCGTCAGATACGCGATGCATATAATTTTATTAATGTATTTCTATGTTCTAACTTTTTTAATATTTCTTATAATTAAAAATTTTGTTTATTATTTAAAAAATAATCTTAATAATAATATATTATGAAAACTGTTCTATCTTTTGACGTCGGTATTGTAAATCTTGCTTATTGTATACTAAAAAAAGTAGATTCTGAAACAAATGATAAATTTGAAATTCTTAAATGGGATATCATTAATATAGATGATAATAAACTAACATGTAGCTATATTAATAAACAAAGTAAAACTGATAAAGAAAAAAATAAAAATAATTTATGTAATCAAAATGCCAAATATATACTAAATACGGATCATTATTGCACTGTGCATTATAAATCTTTTATGAAAAATTTTGATAAAACTAATAAACCTGAATTAAAAATAAAAACTTTAGATGTTCCTGTCAAATGCTCTGAAAAATGCAAATCAATTGCTGATAAATCTTTCGATGATAATATTGTATGTGATAAACATCTTGAAAAAAAAAAGAAAGATTATCTTGCTGAAAATACTCCAAGAAAATTAAAAAATCAAAATTCTAATTATAAATCTATTAATAATCTTTCTTCTATGTTATATGCCAAACTAGATAAACTACAATCAGATTTTTTATCTGTTGATGAAGTATTAATAGAAAATCAACCAAGTTTACTAAATCCAACAATGAAAACTATATCTGCTTTATTATATTCTTATTTTACAATTAGAGGAATCATCGACAAAAGTATTACTAATAGCAATATAACAACAGTTCATTTTATTTCTCCACAAAATAAACTAAAAATAAATAAAACAATCACAGATAAGACTCTTAATAATTCTAGTGTAGATACTAAGAGAAAAGAATATATATTAACAAAAGATTTGGGTAAAAAATATTGTAGAAAGTTAGTAGAAAAAGAAAAGAAATACTTAGATATTCTTGATAGTTTTAAAAAAAGTGATGATTTATGTGATAGTTTTTTACAAGGATTCTATTATTTGTTTTTCAAAGATGGAAATTTTTCAGAAACTTTTCAAAAATTATTAGATCAAATTGCTGAAATATGTGATAAAGAACAAATTAACAAAGAAAAAAAGAAATTTATAAAAAAACTAGAGATGTCAATAAAATAGATCAATTCTTTTTTAATCCCATTGTATTAAATAAATTATTTTTAACCATTGGGATCTTTTTCTTGATATTTTGAATATTTGATTTAATATTATCACTTTCTGTATTTTTCTCAATTGTAACTTCTTCTATGATATGGTGAATAAAACATAGAGGTGGTAAATTAAGTCTGTATTCTTTTTCACATTTAGCAAAATTAGCTCTATAATCACTTATTTCTACTATTCCGCCAAATTTTACTAGAACTTCTTTTTTAGCTGCTAATTTCATTTTATCTATTGGAATAAATTTTTCATATAATTTCTTCAATAGAGTATATCTTTCCATTACTTTATAATCTTCTATTTCCAGATTATAAGAAGCAGCACAATTAAAACTACAAAAGTTACCAAATACATAATACTTATTATTGTAAAACTTTTCTGGAATGAAAAATGGATAATTATCAAATTCATATGTACACCACCAACAACATATATGTGTTTTTTCTATTTCAAGTGGCTTATTTGTCGTATTATCAATTAATTTTAAATTAATAATATGTTTTGTCATATCTTTTTGTACATCTGAATCAAAAATATCTAAACTGGGTTTTTCAGAAAGTGCTTTTTCCAGTTTTTGATTTAATTGTTTTATTAAAATATCTTTTTGTTTAATTTCTTCTATTAATTTCTTATAATTGATATCTTCATAATCATAATCATAATCATTATCAGAATCATATTCAGATTTTTCTGAATTTGTAGTTTCTGAATTGCAACTACTATCTTCTGAATCAGAAACAGATTTTACTGTATCAGTAGTAGTTTTTTTCTTTAGCGGAACAGGTAAATGTAATATGATATCTTTATCGTCCATTGATATTTCTTTCCCCTCATAATTTTTTAATGGTTTGTCAAAATAAAGATTTTTTCTAGGACGACCGCGTTTTTTAGGCATTTCTGCTTTCATTTTATTTATTTCTTCATTATTATTGTCACTATCACTAGAATTATTCATTTTATATAGATTTATAATACTATCTTTTTAAACCAAATGCTATATTTCATGAACCATTCTAATGTTCTTAATTATTCAATCTTTTTAGTTCCATATATTTTGTTTTATATTTATGATATTTAGTAAACCATTTACCCACCCCCCTTTGGAATTTTTTATTAATTGGAACAACCTTAATTAATCTGAAAGTAAAAAAATGGGTTGTATCAATTGTAATAAAGATGCTGTAAATAATATAATAAAGATAGTGAATACATATTTATTGAATAAACCATGACCATAAAAATTTAGGAGAGATTATAAATTCCCTAAAAAAAATAAAAGATAATAACTCTATTATTATTACTAAATAATAGTGTCAAATATCATTAAGCCTTTATATATACAATTATATTTTTTTACTGTTAAGTGTCCTATTTTTCAGTAAAATTTATTCCAAAAATAAAATATTTAATTACAAGAATATCTACGTTTTTCTTAAGTAATATATATTTTATAATAAATCAATTCCTGTCTTTTTTTGGCGAATTGCTTTTGGTTTATCTGATTTTAAAGAATCTTTTGATACATTATCTTTTTTTACTTTTTTACCAATAGATATAGCAGAACGACTTGCTTCATCTTTATCTACAACACCCATACTTTTTATTTTGTCACTAGAAGTTGCTTCTGAAAATTGTTTTTTTTTATCAGATAATATACTTTTAAAATTTAAATTATATTCAACACTAGCTTTTGATTTTCTGCTAACTTTACTGGATTCACTAGTTTCAGAATGTTCTGTTTCTTTTAACTTAGCTAATTGCTTTTCTTGCTCTTCGCGAATTTTTTTTATTTTTTCTAATTCTTCTAAATACTTAGTTTGGGCCTGCAAGTTATCTAGTTTATTTGAAATATAAGAATTAGAACCTAATCCATATTGTTGTCGAAGTTGTTCATTATATTGTTCTTGTTGCTGTTGTTGTCGAAGTTGTTCATTATATTGTTCTTGTTGCTGTTGTTGTTTCATCATCATCATTCTTTGAACAGCTGGAGGTATTCTCATTGTTTGCTGATTATTTATCGGACTAGCTTGACTATTAATTATGGTATTTTTTTCTGTTTGAGTAATAATTAATTTTTCACGTAATGCTTCCAATTCCGCATTTTTTTGAGCATTCTCTCTTTTAAGATTTTGGAATTCTAATTCTTTCTGTTTAATTAAATTTAAATCTTGCGCTTTTTGATTTGCTGATTGATATTCTTTATTAATTTTATCTTTTAATGCTTCATTATTTTTAATAGTTTGTTCTTTAATTTTTTGTTGTATTGCCCGTTGTCTTAGCTGTTCGGCTAAAACTGGGTCTTCATCTAATTGAGTATTCAAAGTAGGTAAATTCCCCATCATAGTATTGGTTAAATGGAATTTTAATGCTGATCCTGATACCATTAATAATATTTTTAATTCAGGAGCCATACTTTTTCCAGGTTGATTATATTTTTCATACAGTTCGCCAAATACATCATAATAATTATTGATATCAGCATTCATTTGTTCAGACCAACCCTTTAATTTTAAATCAAATGGATTATATTTATCGTTTAACATTTCTAATCCATAAATTAAATTCAAACTCATATTACACATCCATTTTACACCATTGTTTTTTGCACGGATTCCTTTATAGAGTTCATATTCGTATTTCATCATATTATAATCTGATTTCATGTTATAATTCTGTGATAATTTAACCCCTGCTTCTGCTAATTCATGAAGATTTCTTAACATATTTAATTTTCTTAAAAGTAATTCTTCTTGCGTTAAGTTTTCTTCATTATTATTATTATTATTATTATTATTATTATTATTATTATTAGTATTAGTATTATTTTTAGTATCAGTTTGTGTATTTCTATAAGTTTCTGTATTATGATCAGTTTGTGTATGATGTTCTGAATGATTTTCAGTATAATGTTCGGTATTCTGTTTTTCTGTTCGAGTTACATAATTAGAATGGTCATCATCTAGTTCTGGATTTTTTTCACCATCATAATTTTGTCTTTTATTTTCTGAAACTAGTTTTTCAGAATTGGCGATCATATGTACATATAAGTTAGTATCAGTTATAGGATATTGAGAAGTATTTAGATATGCTTCAGAATTACTCATAATTTATATAATTATTCCATTAGAAACTATTTTTTATATACTTACGCAAATTTATTTTTTGTTTTAAATATGTCGTTATAATATAAATTAATAATGGCTAATTATAATTATTCATATTTTGATATTAATGATGACAATAATTCAATGGATCGCCTTGATGCAATGGCACGGGAACTTAATGAAAAAAAAAAAAAATTTGATTTAATTAAAGCTGTTCATAATGACTATTATGAAGAAACTAAAAAAAATAAAAAACAATTAGAAGAAGCTTTAAAAAATGATAATTTTGGTTTTTTTAAAAATATTAAAAAAGAGGGTACACCTATAGATAAACTAATTTATGATACTAAAAAAACTGACCAAGATAGTGTAGACAATAATACTTTTAAATTTAGTTCAAATGATTCTCGATTTAGTGATACTTATAATAGTAATAGCAACAGTAAAAATAAAAGTAATAAAAGTAATAATAGTTTAAGTGATAGCTTTTTTAAAAATCTTGATAAACATAAAAAACCAATTAATAAAAAAATTGTAGAAACTAAAAATTCAATTGAATCAAATGATAACAATTTATCTTTATTAATAAATCATATTAAGAAAGAACATAATTCACACATATCAAAAGATTCTGAATCTATTAATTCTAACAGTGATACCAGTATAATTAAACATTTAAAAAAGTGTTCTAAATGTAAATCTAAAATAAAATTAGTATTTGATGATAATCATAATAAAGTAATTAATCAAGAAATAAATAAAGATAATAAAACATTTACTATTAGCATCAGTAGTTTAAAAGAATATTTAACTATTGGACTTTTAATATTTTTAATTATATTAATTATTTATATTTTTTTTAAATTGAAATAGTTTATTTGAAGCTTTCTATATACTTCCAAGTAATAAAAATTGTTTTATTATCTATTCTAAAAGTATCTATTTTATTATTTTTTAATTTAGTTTCTATAAAGTCCATACAATATTTAGAAATATAATCTAAATTATTAATTATTTTATCTGGTATTTCATATATTAAATCTAATTTACCAGCATTATGGAATAATTTTATTTTTTCTATACAGTTGGCATAATATTTATTATAAATTATCAATAATTTTTCTCGTTTTTCTCGATTAGATTTAATTAAATATTCCGCACTAAAATTTTTAATAGATTCTTCATACGAATTATTTATCGACATCATTGAGTCAATGTCTATCACGCTTGATTTAGAATTACCAATACGTGCATTTGGACAAATTGTTTTTATTGATAGTTTCTCCATCTCTATTATATACTTAAATATTTTTTTTTAATTTATATAATATGGATTTAGAAATAAAAATTAAAGAGAAACTAAAAAATATTTTAGGTAATGAAAACTCACATAAATTATTAATTAATACTAATAATTTAGATACTTTCATTCTTAGTGGGGGAGGTGTTAAAGGAATTTATTATATTGGAATATTGAAATATCTTGAAGAATTAAATATTATTAAAAATATTAAAAATATAGCAGGGACATCGATAGGTGCATTTTTTGGCGCTTTAATTTCGATAGGTTATACTTCAAAAGAACTTGCTGACTTTGTTCTTTTATTTGATTTATCTAAAATAAAAAATATTAATTTTAATAACTTTTTTTCTTTTTTTGGACTTGATTGTGGAAATAATTTAGAAATAATATTAGAAAAAATGTTTGAACATAAAAAATTCAATAAAAATACTACTTTTAAGGAATTATATGATACTAAAAATATTAATCTAATTATAACTGGTGCGTGTATTAATAATAAACGCTGCTATTATTTTTCCCATATAAATAGTCCAAATATGAAAATAATAGAAGCAATTAAAATATCGACAGCTGTCCCTCTATATTTTAATCCTGTCAAATATGATAATAAATTATGGGTAGATGGTGGCATAGTTGATAATTATCCTATACATATATTCAAAGATAATTTAATTAATACATTGGGAGTATATTTAACTAATAAAAAAATAGCCAATGAAATTAATAATTTAGAAGATTATTTCTTTAATATTTTTCAAACAGCAATGTTAGGAATGGCTGATAGGTGTATACATGGATATGAACAAAATACCATCATAGTAGAAACTACTGATTACAATTTATTAAATACTAATTTTAATAAACAGACTATTATAGAATTTATTAACAATGGTTATAATTGTGCAAAAAAATTTATTTAGTTTTTTTTTCTAATTCGATAAGTTTTTTACAAGCTTTTAACAAATCTTCACTATTATCCTTCCAATCAATCATATTTTCAGTAATACCAACATCATGTAAAAATTGAAAAGATTTATCTTCTGTATTAAATTCTGAAAATTTCATAGTGTCTATTTGCTGTGTTTCTAAATTACGTTCTGCAAGTCGGCGCTTTAATTCTTCTTCATAATTTGATTCTTTTAAATTATGATTAACTGTATAATTAACTGGATTAATATTTTTAATATGTTCACTATTTAGATTATTCACTCGTCCAAAATTTACACTGGAAAACATATTATTACCATCATATTGATTGTCATCATTATAGATTTTATCATATGAATCTAATCCATTTAATCCATTATCAAAATTAAAAGGTGCTACTTCTGAATGTTTTTGAATTTGTTTATCATTAGTATTTTTATATAGATCAAATGCAGCATTAAATTTAGAAATATTAAAATCTTCTCCTTCTTGAAAGATTGCATTTTGGCTAAATTCAATTTCTTCTTGTTCTCTTTGTAATAATAGATTATCAAGTCGACTATTAATTTCTTCTTCCGTAATTTTTTCTTTTTCAGTGCTCCTATCTATATTATGCCTAGTATCAAAATCACTAAATACTTTATTAAACTCTAGTTGAGCAGTATCTTTATCTTTTTGTTGTGTATCTTCTAGATCTCGATATTTTTTATAATTTGTTTTTAGTCCAATAAAATCATTATTTTTTGCTTGTTCTATATTCTTAATAAAAAAATCATATTCTTTTCGTTTATCTTCTTTACCAATTGTTTCATATGCCCGTTGTATAAGTTCAAATAAACTCGCTTCAAAATTGTCTTTTGCTTTATCTGGATGATATTTTGCAACTAATTTTGAATATTGCTTTTTTATTTCTACAAATGAAGCATTTGGTTCTACGCCCAATACTTCATAAAAATTAACAGTAAATTTAGAATCCATTATAATATATTTTTAATAATTTATTTTTAAGCGATTTTTATTGCTATTTATAAATTTAACTATATCGTCATAACTTCGGTCACCATTATAATTAATATTCTTGCCATTTTTCTCAAGAACAATAAAAGGGAACCCTGGAATATTTTCACATTTTTGTTTTTCACAATCAAGTTTTTCAAAAGAAACAGATTTAACAGTTTCAGTTAGTCGATCCCATGTTGGAAAAAATCTTTTAGACCATTCGCACCAATTAGTATAATAGAGCTTCAATATTGGCATATTATTTTTAAATTTTTCTACTGTTGGTATATCAGTATTCATTTCTGGTTCAGTTAGTGATTTCATCATTAGCGGGGCTTCAGATTTTGTAGAACCAGTGTAGTTTTTTAACGCAATATATAATATCAATAAAACCAAGATGACCACAATGTAAATTCTGTATTTCATATTTTCTATATAATATTGATAAATAATATTATTAATATAAAAATTTTTTTATTGAACAATTATATATTTATTATGAGTTATCCTGCTGAATTAATAAAAAAATATTGGTCAGAATATAAGGCTAAAAAGGCGTCAATCGAAATTGTAGATAAAGATGTAGGTGATGTATCACGATCCGATTTCTATATCGTAAAACTTGATGATAGATTTATTAAATACACTAGAAGTAATGGTTTACTTGAAGAATTGCCAAATGATTTATCTGAATGTTCAAAATATGGTATTGATAGTAATAAAGATTGTACTAATATTATTAAAGAATGTATAAATGATAATATTTATTCGTGTTTCAGCGCCATCGCACGAAAAGCACGTAATAAAGATTTCAAATATGATACTATCAATCCAGAATTGGCCCTTCTAATGTTACATGGTTTAGGTTTTAAAGCTCATCGCATAGATGGTAAAAAAATGGTTATAAATTATAATGCATGGAAAACTAAAATTTTTGATAAATTATATGATACATTGCTTACAGTAAGTGATGAAACTAAAGCTGTTTTGACTGGTCTTGTAAATTATGTTAATAGCCATCCTGAATTACTTAATCCCGAATTATTACCATCAGCTGAAACCTTAGTTGACAAAGATACTGGTTACAATAAATATACTAAAAAACCATCACCACCAGTATTTCCATTGGTTGGTTTATATGATTACAATAAAAAGCAACCTAATTTAACGACTGCTAATACTCCCAAAGATTTGTTCGGCGAAATTGCCAGATTTAAAGGTTATCAATATGGTGGTTCATTTACTAGTACACTTGAAGAAAGTAAAAAAAACAATGATGCAATTGGAGCTATTATAACTGATATTTATAATAAACATTCCACGGCTATTGGATATTTACAAAATAATTCAAAAATAAATCTCAATGAGTCTGCATTTGAAGTTGTTTCTGACGCGAATGTCGCATTAGATAATTTGAAAGCATATGCAGAATTTTATGATAAAGTTAAAAGTGTTTATGATAAATTTAAATATTCAAAAGAGCCAGTTGGCTTAAATGAATCAGATATCGATAAACTTAAAGAAAAATTAGACGAAAAAATAGAAGAATATAAAAGAAAAGAAAAATCGCTTCATACTTTTTTCGAAAATATAATAGCCAAAAATTTTTCCGAAGAAACTTCTTTTGATTTATAAAATATTATTTATATAATTTTTTCTAGTTCATATTATATAATTAAATTATGACAACTGATCTTAAATTATCAGATCTTGATGATTTTCTTAAAGATGATAGTGGCAACACATATATAAGAGGCAGACAAGTTATACTCATTGAAACCAAAAATTTGACAAATAATACTGATCCAGAAAAATGGACTGATACTGATATTTATACAAAGTTATATAATTATGTAAAAAATGATGAAGACTATAAAAATATACGACAATTATTAATTAAAAATATTAAGCATGATGCTGATATTGCTCATAAAACCATATATACAACGAGAATAATGGACAAAGGCAACAAATCATCTTTTGATGCTTTTTATAACCGTTATGCCAGCGCCGGTATAACATCCGAATTTGACCTTAACCCGTCAACTGCATCAAATCCATCATTTAAAATTGTCGATGATTTTCTGCGCAACGAATTAAAATCAGCATGGAAAGATTATAAAATTCCATCAACATTTACCCCTTCACCAAGACCCGACCTCTCAGAAAATGAGTATGGATTGATAAATAAGTTTGGCAGCGATTCTAAAAAGTTCATATTTAAAATTGATGATATATTCTACCAGTATGACGATGGAGCCATTTCTGAAATGCCACTTCCATCGCCTATTAATTGCGGTAGCTTTGGGTTCGTAGATGTTAGCGCGAATGACTGTGCTAACGTATTTGCATTTTTAGCAACAGGTGATGAAAATGATTTGCAAAAATTTATTGGCTTTGTCAATGATCAAACAAATTTCGACATAACAAATGTACATCCATATTTAGCACTCATGGTCTTACATAGTTTTGGATTTAAAGCAGTTCGTTCTGGTTCTCGCGATGGGTCTTCTAGTGAAAAATTAAAAACCATTATTAATTTTAATGAATGGAATTATAAACTAAACAAAGATTCACCTATAGTGTTGAATAAAAAATCAGATGGAACAGATGGAACAGATTTACCAGATGGCCACGATATATATAAATTTATATTATATATGAAGGATTTAATAAATTTCATTAATAGCAACATATATATACTCAATCCAGAATTATTAAACAAAGAAGATATCAATAAATATTATGATCCTATAACAAAACGCAATCGTTTTAATCAGGTCGTTACTGACAAAACAGATAAAATCCCAGTTGAAGGATTGACCCAATTTTTTGAATATAAAAAATTTAATAAATATTTAACAACATCAAGGGATCTAATCAGAGAACTATTTTATTCATATGGGTACGAACCGCCACAATATTTACAATCAGGCGGTTCTCGTTTAAATGAACTCAAAGGTGGTTCTCGTTTAAATGAACTCAAAGATAATTTTGCCTCTGGTAAACTTGGTCATGCGCAACTAGAACACATTTATACTACTCTCAAAAATTCACTCACTAATGTAACACTTGACAATACTGTCGATAGTAAAATAACTGAAGAATTAAATAAATTGAAAACTGCACAAGAAAACTTGGTCAAATATGCCGAATTTTTTGATAGAGTTCAATCAGTATATGATCTACTAAAACTCACAGGTGAGACTAATATAAAATTTTCTTCTGATGATATTGATGAAATAAAAAAACAATTCGAAGAGAAAATAGAAACGCATAGAAATACAGAAAAACTAATTGCAAAATTTATCGATGCTATTTACAAAAAAGATCTTGATCCAACTGGGTATAGCAAATTCTTTGAATAAATTTTATTATTTATATAATTATGAAACAATTATTTCTTAATTATAATATATGGACAACGATAAAATATTGAGCTATTTAGATCCGGAAAGATATACATTTACTGAATTTGTTTTCAGAGATTCAAATGGATTATATAAATATGATGGTAAATATCCAAATTTAAAAAAAATATATGTTGATAAAGATGAATCTTTTGCTGATACTTGTAAGCGAATTGGTGTAAAACATAAAAATATTGAACTATGTAATAAGTTTTTTTTTGATGCCTTATTAAATTATGATAGTATGACAATTAATGATTTATTAAAAGTAATTCCAAATACACATAATTTTTTTAATGGAGCAAAAGAACAAATCGAAAAAATGGATATTAATATTGTATTATCTTTATTGAAAAAATTTGGTTTTAAACAATATTCTGATTATGTTCCTCTTTATAAAATGTATATTAATAAAATGGAAAATATTAGTTTTTGGATTTCGCGCCAAGATCCGGCCAATAAAGATAAATTAAATAAGAATCAAAATTTATTAAAATATTTGCAATTATTGGTAGACTATGTAAACTCTAATCCTGCAATATTAAATACTGATTTTACAGAATTTGAAAGTCAATTGTATTATTTAAAAGAATTTGAAGAATATATGAAAGTTAAATATAATAAAATTGCAATTTTTAAAGATATAACAGAAGGATATCTTGACATTAATGATGAAAGGACTAACTCGATGGCTAAATTGGTATTGCAAAATACGACTGATGCCCAGTTGACAATTAGTACGTCAAAAATAACTAATTTATTAAAAGATTATCATGAAAAATTACATCCAAAAATTAAATTATCTAAGCAAACAATAGATAAATTAACTACTAATTTAGTAATATATTTTGATGCCGAAAAAAAAATTGCCGACATGATAGCTAATTTAACAAAATATATATATGCTGTCAAACATCATAATATTAATTTGGATAATTCTCTAAAAAAAGTTCCCTTAACTGAAGAAAATATTAAAGATGGATTTACTATTTTTATACAATTAAAAAACTTGCTTGCTAAATCACAACAAGATTTTTTATCTAAATATCCAAAAGCTAAATTTATATTATAAAATTAATTTATGGAATTATATATATTCATAAATATATATGACAGGCGCATTAATTCAACTTGTTGCCAAAGGTATACAAGATATTTTCATAACTCGTGATCCACAAATAACATATTTTAAAATCATATATCGCAGACATACTAATTTTAGTCTTGAAGCAATTCCACAATATTTTACACATAAACCAGATTTTGGAAAGAAAGTAACTTGCACATTGGCGCCGAATGGTGACCTAGTAGGAAAAACACATCTAGTAGCAACTCTTCCTAAAATTAAACCATTTTTTCTTGTTGATGGAACTATTGATCCTTATACTAAATTTGCATGGGTCAAAAAAATAGGATATGCTCTTATTAAAAGTATAGAAATAGAAATAGGTGGACAACTTCTTGATAGACAATATGGTGATTGGCTCAATATAATAACAGAATTGTTTGTTCGTAAAGAAGATCGTGGATTAGATAAAATGATTGGTAATATAGAAAAATTATATTCTTTTACCCAAACAAAAGACAAATATACTTTATATATTCCATTGCAATTTTGGTTCTGTCGTACTGCAAGTTTAGCAATACCAATTATATGTTTACATCATAGTGAAGTAAAAATTAATTTAGAATTAAATGATTTAGAAAATTGCCACTTATTGACACCTACTAATTATTTAGAACTAGAAGATAATTTATGTTCTTTTAAATCTGGCGAATATATTTATCAAACAATAGATGGAGTTACTGCATCTGCATTAGTTACTGATTTTGATCCAATTACTCGAAAATTATATTATAAAAGAATTTCAAGAAATAAATTTTTATCTTTACCATATGAAGAAGGACAAACTTATGCACTCGATGAGATTTTCAGACGCTATCCTCAATATATAATCCGAAGCAGAACTACTACTAATTTTGCGATTCCCAAATTAGGAGCTACACCAAAAATTTATAATAATCAGCCATTAAAAAATGTTTCATTACAAGAATGCTATTTATTAGTTACTTATGTTTTCTTAGATAATGATGAAAGAAATCGGTTTGTACAAAATAAGCATGAATATCTAATTGACCAATTGCATTTATATAATACACAAACTATAACGGCATCTAATTATAGTGCTAAAGCTGATTCTAAAAATCCTACTAAATTTATGGTATGGTATGTTATTCAGCAATATTTTACAGACAAAAATAATAATGATTATTTTAACTATACAGATGATTATATGTATAATTACGACAATAATAAATATACTTTTAATGGTAAGAGTTTAATTACAGAAGAAGGTATTATGTTTAATGGTTATGATAGGATTTCTAAGCGGACATATAAATATTTTAATTTTGTTCAACCAAATCAACATCTAGATGTAAGTTTACCTGAAGGACTAAATTTTTATTCTTTTTCATTAACACCAAAAGAATTTCAACCATCAGGAACATGTAATTCTAGTCATGTAGGACAAACCGAAATAAAACTTAATCTAAATACTATAATAAATGACAAAAATAATGGCTATTTTAAAGGATATACATTAGCACATAATGTATTTCGTATAGTAGATGGATTGTGCGGTTTAGTATTTATTTAATTTACTATGATTATAATAAATGTCGTATTTATTACAATTAAATAATTTACAAGCAGTTAATCTATGGTGCGGTCGTGCCAGTCTCGAAGAATGTATAGTAGCACTATTATATACTATTGAAAAAAATAATTATAATAATTTTCCTAATTGTGATACTATAATTGAGTTACTCAATTTTATAAGAACTGATATTAAAAAATATTCTTCACGTATGAAATCATTAGAGGCGCCAAAGGGTACCGAGAGAATACCATTAATACAAGTAAATATTGTGTTGTTGGTGAAATTAATAGTATTTCGATTGAAATTATTAAAAGATAAATATTTATTGAAAGAACTTATTGTTTTTAATAATATTTTGAATAATGACTATGTAAATAAAATAAAAAATATTTATTAGTCTAGAATAATAAAATTAAAAAAATCTTATATATTAATTATATTATGGCAGGAGGATTAATTAATATTGCCACATATGGAAGCCAAGATTTATATTTAACAGGAACACCTGAAATAACTTATTTTAAAATAGTATATAGGAGACATACTAATTATGCTATGGAATCTATTCGCTTGAAATTTGATGATTCGCCTGATTTTGATAAATTTAGTACTTTAACATTTCCCAAAGTAGGTGATTTAATTCATAAAATGTACTTAGAAATTGTTTTGCCAGAAATTAGTTTCAAGAGACCAATTAATACTATAAAAGTAGCTGAATTACAAAAGCAATATGATCAATATATAGCAGATTATGAAATTATTCAATGTTTTATGTTACTTAATACAGAAGCATATAGACGAGCATACGAAATCTATCAGTTAGATAATATTACAGATCCACGAGAAATGATTAATGAAATTCTAAAAGTATCCCCTAATGGTATTTCAGATAATTTTTGTTCAGATATTCCTTCTATTATAGAAAGCTTTATTGATATTCTTAATACTACAGAATTATCACCAAATAGTCCAATTATAAATAGATATATTATTTGTAAATTTTTTTATGATTGTATCAGTTTATTATATATAGCAGAAAATCCAACTGATGCTATACTAGCAGATAAAAATTATTTAATGAGTGTTTTATCTGGAGCTATTAATACAAGTAAACTTATTGTAGAATATTTTCAATGGCTCATAATCAATACCGAAAGAAATTTACTTGAAGAAAAAAATCTAAATTATAAATCAGCATGGGTCAAACGAATTGGACATTCTATCATAGAATATATCAATGTATATATCGGAGGAGATATTATAGATAAACATTATGGTGAATGGATTGATATTTGGTATGAATTAACTGGAAACAAAGATTTAGAAGAAACATATATGAAAATGATTGGTAATATTCCAGAATTAATAAATTTCGATAGAACTACTAAACCTAAAACTACTATTTATGTTCCATTAATATTCTGGTTTAATAGATTCAATGGTCAAGCATTGCCTCTTGTTTCGTTGCAATATCATGATATTCAAATTGGACTTAAATTGCGTAAGTTTAGTCAATTATTTTATATAGAAGATGTTGGAGAATCTTTTAATCTGGATAATTTATATATAGACGGAGGTCATCAATTAAATGTAAATTTACTGACTGATTTTGTTTATCTTGATACTATTGAACGAAGAAAATTTGCACAATCTGGACATGAATATTTAGTAGATATAGTACAGACACAATTTGATGAAAATACTTTAGAAGAATTTAAAATAAAACTTGAATTTACTAATCCATCAAAAGAAATATACTGGATTGTACAAAGACAATCTTTATTGAGTAATCCAAATGGAACTACTGAATGTTTATGGACAAATTATGGAGTTTATACTGATGAAACAGTTAATCCATGTAAAGAAGCCCAATTATTTATTAATGGTAATAAATTATTAAGTAAATCAAGCTATGGATATTTTAATCACTTACAACCATTTTATTGTCATACTACAATACCAAAAGATGGCGTAAATAGTTATTCATTTTGTTTTATGCCAGAAGAACACCAATCAAGTGGATCTTGTAATATGTCTCGATTGTCTTTTAAGCAACTAATAGTAGATTTAGATCCAAATATGTTATTTGAATTAGACAGAGCTACTAATAAAATTACGAATGTTCCAGAAACTACAATATTTAAAATATTTTCTTTATCGCAAAATATATTACGCATTCTTGGTGGAATGGGATCTCTAGCTTTTACTTAGATTATATAATTTAGAGAATGAATTATATAATATAGCTATATTATATAATGACCGGAGGTATTCTTCAATTAGTAGCCCGTGGTTATGATGATTTATATATTATAAAAGAACCAGAAATAACATATTTTAAAATAGTTTATCGCCGACATACTAATTTTTCTTTATTTCCAAAAGTATTAAAATTTGCTGAAAATGTTAATTTTGGGAAAATAGGTAAATGTAGAATTAAATTATTAGGTGATTTATTACATAAAATTTATTTAGCAATTGAAATACCAGAAATAAATATAACTGATCAATATTTTCTTGTAAGTGATTTGATGAAAATTATGACGAAGTATAATATACCATTTACTTATAATGGAAAATCAACTGACAAATTATTATTCTATATGTACGATGATGCAAAAACAGCTATTGATAATTATATTATATCTTTAAAAGACCAATATTCGAAGGCTACATCAGCAAAAGTAAAAAATGCCATTATGACTGAATTAAAAAAAATAGCATTTAAAAAAAATAATTGCTGGTATTTTCCAGATAAAAAAGAATTATTCAGTCAAAAATTTAATCATAATAATCATAATAATTATAATGATCATAATAATCTAAGTTTTGAATTATATGATTTATTTCAAACAGGTAAACCCAAATTTGCATGGGTTAAAGAATTAGCTCACTATTTAGTAGACTATATTGAAGTAAGTATTGATGGCGTTATTATAGATAAACATAATAGTGAAATTATTAGAAGTGATTATATTATTAATTTAGACGAAAATAAAGAAGAAGTTTATAATAAAATGATTGGTAATATTTACGATTTATATAATTATGATTCTAGTATTAAACCAAAAAAATTATTATATTTGCCTTTGCGTTTTTGGTTTTGTCGCCATATAGCAAATGCACTCCCTATAGTCGCAATGCCTCATTCACCAATAGATATTGCAGTAAAATTTAAAAAATTTGAAGAAGTTCATTTTTCTCCATATGCTAAAATAAAAAATGCTAAATTAAATTCTTATTTAATAGCTCAATATATATTTGTAGAAGAAGAAGAAAGAAAAAGATTATGCGAAACTAAGCTGGAATATTTAATAGAAACTTTTCAAATTGGACATGAAGAAATATTTACTAAAAAAAATATAACTGAATCAAAAGAATCATTTGAAGACCAAGTAAATAGTACAATGAATAAACAATATCTAATAGACTATAAACTAAATTTTGATTTTAGTATCAAGCAATTATTCTGGATAGCCAAACCTGTTCGTATTAAAGATAGAATAAATATATTTGATTATAATTTTTATGATACTAATAATAATATTTATAATCCATTTGATTATATGAAATTAAAATTTAATGGAAGAGATCGCGAAGTAATTAAGCACTTTAATTATTATAATTTATGGCAACCATATAAACACTATTGTTCTAGTCTTGTACCTAATTTATTTTTATATAACTTTGCGCTTTATCCGCAAATGCTACAACCATCAGGAACTGTTAATTTTTCTCAATTACATGATGCTAATTTAAATTTTATTTTTAATAGAAAATTAGAAAATATGGTAGAAAATAATGATTTTAGTTTTAAAGTATCTAGTTATGCATTTAGCAATAATATTTTGCGGATATTTTCTGGAATGGCTGGATTAGCTTTTCAATCAAGAGCTTTATAAAAAAATTAAAAAAATAAATTTTATCAATTATTAATATAAATAATGGTATATCTTAATAATTTTAAAAAAGTAACTATTGATGACAATACATATGTTCTAATTAAATTCCAATATAAAGGACAAAATCTACCAGTAATACTCAATGATTTTTATTTTGATAAAATTAAAAGTCTAAATAAATCTTGGAAAATTAATGATTCAGGCTTTGTAGTAAGCACGCATAATGTAAATAATCAAGATATAGAAATCACAATGCACGAATTAGTCATGGCCCTCCATAACAAAGAAAATAATTTAGAAAAGAAAAACAACAACATAGTACATTTAAATAGACTCGGTATAGATAATCGCAAAGAAAATTTATTATATGATACACATGACAAAGAAACTAAAAAAAATCTAAAAAAAAAGAAACGTATTATAGAATTTTCTAAATCTTCAAACATTAAAGCAGATGAGTTGCCTAGTTTTATGTGGTATTTAAAACCAAATGATACTCATGACGAAAGATTTATTATCGAAGTTGGTGATATCAAATGGAAAACTACAAGTTCCAGCAAATTATCTATTAGATATAAATTAGAAGAAGGAAAGAAATTTTTAAGAGAATTAAAAGAAGCAAAACCAGAATTATTTGATGAACTATCTATGAATGGTGAATTTAATTTAGAAGGAAAAAATCTATTAAATTCTTTTTATAAAATTACTGATGGTGCAGGTTATACTAATTTGCGAAAAGTTACTACTGATAATCTGACAAATAAATATTTAAAAGAAAATTTAAATGGATTAACTGAAATTGAAAAAAATCTTTTAATTAATAATACTTTCTATGGTAAAAAAAGGTCTAAATCTATGTATAAATAAAATTTATTTCTTTTCTATAAATTTATATGTATAATTAAAAGTGAATACTATAACTGCAGTGTAAAGAGCTACGGTAATGAGACTTTTAATTATATCTTTTGTTAGCATATATACTATATAAAAAATAATTAAATTGATTAACATAGAGTTTGATCCTAATATATTAGTTGAATTATTTTTTTCTAATAGTTTTGCCATTTTTTCTTTTATAAAATTAAATGCTTCTAATGGATTATTCATAATAATATTATATTATAATTTTTTTATTGGTAAATCTTAAAAATCAATTGTAAAATTAATTATTTTTTTATCAGAATATTTGTTTATTGTAAAATCACTAAAATACTTATTAATAATTTCTAATGGATTTTTACTAAAGTTAAGTATATCATAAATTTCATAAACATATTTATTAATATTAATATTTTTTATTTGTTTCGCAATATTATTCATATCAATATTATTATTTCTATTTATAGATTCCAATATTTTTGTTTTATTAGTATTATCTTTCAATATATTAACTAAATATTCTTTTATTATTTTATAATTTAAATTAGTTATATCATCTGTTCTTTCATCTAATTTAAATTTAGCACTTCCAAAATCTGCTAGCATAAATAAATATCCATATGTTGGATTTTAATAATTATTATTATTTATTTTATAATGTAAAACTATATCTTGGTTTATTTTTTTATAAAATATATTTTTGGGCTTTACATCTCGATGATATAATTGTGTATAATTAGTAAAAGCATAAAGTGCTATTAAAACTTGGCATAAATATGATTTATAAATGTCTTCTTCTTGATATTCATCTTTAAACAAAAAAGAAGAATCTCCATCAGCATATTCCATTGTTAGTAATAAATTATTTGCGTCAAAATCATAAGCTTCTATAAAATTAGGACATATAAATTTATCTATCATGCGATTAGTCAATAACATAATTTTATATTCTGTTTCAAATTCTTCTGTTATCCATTGTTTATTATTTTTCCATTTTTTTTCTTTTTCGTCAATTATTCTTTTTTTTACTATTACCGAACCACAATCAGAAGAAAATACTTTAAATACTTCTCCTTGTATACCTTTGTTGATAAATTCTAATTTATTTTTTTCTATTAATTTTTTACATTCTGCCAAATTTTTTAAATTGAACTTATCATTAATATTATTTCTATAATTTATAGTGAAATTCATTATAATTATTATTTACACAATATAAAAAAATTGAATTAAGAATTGAATAATTTGTTCTAATTATTCAATCCCAATGTCTTGTCAAGGTAAAACTCGTTCCGGAAAAAAGTGCACTAAGTATTTATTTGGTGATAATAAATATTGTGAACTTCATGACTATTTTAACAAATTCAGTGAAGAAGAACTCGCTTGTATTATACTATGTTCAGGGTGTCATAAATGGAAAGTTGATGACGGCAACAAAACATGTGCATATTGTCATATGCGAACAAAAGCGCACCGTGAATTAGAAAAAACTAAAAATGATAAAGCTAAATGTAAAGCAGAAAATTGTACTTTTAATGCGTGTCAAGAAAATGAATATTTGTATTGTGGCAAGCATTCGCTGGATTACTGGTATTCTAAAAATATCAAAGAGGGAATAAATAAAGCGTGTAATGGATATTTACGTGGATGCCGTGAAATATTTTTTTATAATTACGGATTTACTAGATGTGAAAAATGTCGCGAAAAAGAACGTTTGAAAGATTCTAGTAGAATACAAACAAGAATAAATACACGCCAAGAATATAATAAAACTGTTACGAAAGATAAAATTTGCACATGCTGTAATAAAACGTTGCCATTAAAAGAATTTAGAAAAGAATATTCAGATGATTTATATAAACAGTGTGCAGAGTGTCGTAGGAAGAACCAAATACGTGATGCTGAAGAAGAGCGCAAAGAAAAGAAGAAATTATATGAACAAACAGATATACGAAAACAATGGAAAGCTAAATGGAAAAGTGAAAATAAAGATTTAGTTAGGAAATATTATTTGGAAGCACGTGATAAAAAAATAGAAGAATTAGGAATTGATAAATACCGTGAGAAGTGTGCTCAACAAATGAAAGAATGGCGAAATGATAGAGATGATTTAATCAATAATTATTATAGCAATCGTCGATTGAAACCAAATGAAAAGTTTAATTACTATAGAAGAACTGCTGATAGGAAATCTTTATGTTTCTGGCTAGAATATACAGAATGCGCCGATTTATTTGATTCTGCTTGTTATTATTGTGGTATGGCCAAAACAGATAAACTTAATATTGGCATAGATAGACTAGATTCATGCGATGGTTATACATTGGAAAATACAGTGCCATGTTGCGAGGATTGTAATTTAATAAAAAATACGATTTCCTATGATATATTTCTCGACAAAATACACCATGTTTTGAGTTATAATAAACTTATTGATGAAGATGAATATTATTTTAATTTTGATAGACCATGTACAATGTCAACAATATTTACAACTTACGAAGACTATATAAGATTTTCTAAGAAACGAAAAATACCATTTGATCTTACTGAAAAAGAATATTATAATTTAAAAGAACAAAAATGTTATATTTGTGGAGTTGAACCCGATAATGTCGTATACACAAATGGTATTGACAGATTAAATTCTAAAATAGGATATACAATGGAAAACTCAAGAACATCCTGTAAAGAATGCAATATTATGAAGCGCCAATATACACTTGATGAATTATATGATAGATATCTCAAAATATATAATAAATTAATTAAAGGCACTGACCGTAAACCAGTATCTCAGGAAATATTAAATAATAAAAAAAATACTGTATTATGTCATAATAAAGATAAACTTTCTCGAGAAACAATGCAAATATTTAAGGACTATGATCATGAACTTAAAAAGAATTTGCAAGTTATGAAAACAACAGATAAAAAATTAATAGAACTCCGTAGTAAAGCAAAGTACAAAGAAGCGGATGAATATATAAAAAATATTATTATGCCAAAAGTAGTAGAAAAAACACAAACTTATTTTAAAGAAAATAAACCAGAAAATCCAATGCTGACTATGAAAGATGATTTGAATAAATTGATAGAATTTGATAAAATTATAAAAGAAAAGTCAATATTAAAAGGTTATACTGTTGAAGAATTATATGAATTTATGGACAATTATAAAAAAATACCAGTGGCTGATAGGAATGAAGAAGATAAAAAAAAATATTCAAAATATAGAAAAATTCTTACAAAATATGAAAAAAAAACGTATGATCCTGAAAAGCAAAAGGAAAAAATACAAGCTACGATAGACTTTATAAACGAATTTAAAAATATTCCTGTTGATGATAGAACTGAAGAGGATATTAATAAATATCATAATTTAAGAAAGAAAATGAAAAGATACGATCCCGAACTTGTAAAGCAACTAAAAAATAAAGAGGAAAATAAAATATTGGATTTCTTAAAACATTTTAAGACGATCCCTATTAAGGAAAGAACTGAAGATGACATTAAAAATTATAATAAATATAGAAAGCGAGTAAGTGGATTTAATGAGGAAGTTTTAGACCAATATAAAAAAGCTGAAGAAAATGAAGTTATTGAACAAATAAAAAATTATAAAGCAATTCCAGTTGAAGAAAGAACTAATAATGATATTAAACAATACAATAAATTAAAAATTCAAATGAATAAATTTGAAAAAAATTAAACAAGATGAAGAATCTAAAATGAAGGAATATTTGCAACATTATAAAACTATTCCTGTTAGCGAAAGAACATCTGATGATATTAGAAAATACGAGAAATATAAAAAAGCTCTTAACCGAATGAAAAATAAGGAGCCAAATACTACAGATATTAAAGATGAATCTGAAATACCCAAAAAAGAACATAAAAAAATCATATGTAAAGGTAAAAAGAAGGATTAAATAATTAGTTATTTTATTTATAATATATTAAATTATTTATTAAAATTTAATATTCGGGACAAAATAAATATTTTTTGCTACATTTTGCTACCAAAAGTCACTAATTGGCATACGCCAGGCCCCCCATCCCTGACATAATACGCAAAACATTGTAAAAAACAGCGAATACATAGAAGAGAGAACCAGCGAAGAGGTCAACGCAGATTTCTCGGTTAGTTCTGATAGTATCAGCGAAAGTTACATTGAGTTGAGTGTTGTCAATTCTGGATAAGTTAGCAGTGCCAGAAGGTTGATGTTGTTCAGGATGTAAGGCAAATGAGTATACGTTAATACCGTCTGCTGGGGTTCTAGTGTGGTGAGCATCTGGTACGACATAGTTGAAGTAGTTGCCATCAAGGGGATCAAAGCGATCATGACCATTGAGTTGGATATTAGCTAGTTCAACAGGGTTGCCTGCGCCATCAAGTCTAAGACCATAGTTGCTGAGTTGAATGACAGATACATCATATGGATTGAAGCTGTTTACAGTTGTTGATCGGCAATCTTTCGCAAAGCAGCCAACGGGAGTAGAAATATCGCCAAGAGTTAAGGTGTAAGCATCAGCTCGGGCACCATATGAAGCCCATTGACCATCAACAGATAGATCAATAGATACTGTAATTTCGCTAATCTTGTTAGAACCTAGTTCTTTCACAGGGCAACCTTTAATTTGTAAATCAGATAGAGCATTTTGTACAAGCCATAAAGAACTGCTAGAAGCACTTGGAGTTGGAGAGTTACTTACACATTCACTAACAACAACTGTTAGTTTAACCATTTCACCATTGCTAAATTTAACAACTGTGCATTCAGTACCCTCACTTGGTAGAGATACTTCTTTAGATTCACCGCAATCAGCAGATGGTTCAGAGCTCCATACCATACCACGAGCTAGATTATCTGCAGCTTCTTGAAGAGCAGAGTTTTCACCAGTCCATACATCAGAGTCAGTGTAGGCAAGGAATCTATTACCACCTCTCTTGACAGTAGAACCATTGAAGCCACCATTACGAAGAGCCCATACGATTTCTTTGCAAGGGTGATTAAAGCCAAGTTTCAATTTAGTGTTGGCACCAGTCACTGATTCAACGCCAGTAAATTGCAGTTGTTCAATCAAGTATTCATGACCAACTTGAGCAAATCGTCGTCTTTCTTCAGAATCTAGGTAAATGTAGTCAACGAGAATAGAAGCATTAGCCATGCCGAATTGTCTGTAATCAGGAGCTTCTGGTCCAGACCATACAACAAGGTTTCTAATATCTTCGAATTCAAAGTTGAGTCTGACTTCGTGGTATTGGAGGGCAATAAGGGGAAGAGCAAGACCAGGGTTTCGATTGAACCAGAATTGGGGAGGAATGTATAGAGTGTAGGCAGGGAGTTCATTATCTTCAACAGCTGGATCAGCCGAAGTGCCAGGATTGACTTCTCGGAGTTTGGTCAAGGCTTCAACATCACCAATCATGGCCCTGTACCCACGTTCTTTAGAAGTGGTATGAGTTAGTTCATACCAGATATCCATCCATACACCGTATTGTCTATCAATTCGAGAGCCGCCAATCTCAACATCGACTTCCTTAATGAGAGCATGACCGAGTCTTCTGATATAAGCTAGTCTGACATTTTCAACATCACCAACTTTAGTAACAGCACCAAGATCGACTGCCTTGAGTTCGACTTTAAGACAAGTTCTGCCGGCAAGATCACCGTTTCTAAGAATAGTTACAGTGGCAGAGCGGCCAAAGTCAGGGTTACCATTGAGGGTATGTTCAACGGCTTCCATAGAAAAGTTTGTATGTCGTCTGTAGACAACTTTCCAGTAAGTAATTTGAGGATTACCAGTTCACTTGGTTCCTATACTTTCATATAGGAGTGGACTATATCTTAAGCCTTCATTGAGAACTGCTAATTCTCTCAGACCCACTTCCTTATAGTCTCTGGACTGCATCCATAGTTCTTGCATAACGAACCGTAGGACTTGGCTCAGCGCTTATCAATTCATTAGATAAAATTATCTAATAATCTGCCTGCTTATTACCATACCCTAGTTTGCTATTCTAGGCCATTAAAAAGTTTCCTTTTTAACTTGGTACAGGAATTTTTAAAAAAATAAATATAATTAATTTATTTTACTAAAAACTTTTACAGCTTTACGATTTCGCCTGAATTTGAAAGTGTCGCCTTATTATTAATAAGACTAGCGGATGTAATTGGATACTATGGGGTATGAATATCCAGCATATTTACTAACTGATTTATTTAAATGTCATATATGCAATAACATTTAACAGACCGCTTTTCTACCCAACTATTTTAGGTAAACATCTTGAGCACCATAGGCTACTAATTGCATTAAACCGCCACCCATATTTTATATATACTATTTGGGAGAAAAAATTATTTTTATATATTTTAAAATTTTTAAGTGCGAAATTTTATTGAATTACACACATTAAAAGTATATGTATAATCAAATAAGTCGTGTTTTTATGGTTTTCTTAAAACTACTTAATTTTATTTTTATTAAATCTGCTCAATAAAAATACTTAATAAAATTACTTAATAAAACTACTTAATAAAACTACTTAATAAAACTACTTAATAAAGTAATAATATATGGTTTTCTATAAAGAATTAATCTAATGGCTACTTTTAAATATAAACCAGACAAAGTAAAATATCTTAATATAGTTCAAACATTAGATGAAACCCATCAAAAATATGCAAATGAATTTTCAGAAAATAGAACCAACATAGATAATAAAATAGAAGATCTTAAAAATTTTAAGCTTGAACTTAAAAAAATAGATTCAGATAATTCATTAGAAATTACTAATGAAATAATTAAGCAAAAATCAAAGTTAAAAGATTCTATTAAAAAGTTAGAAAAAGAAATTGCTCAGATAAAAAAAGGAACTAATGAAATAGAATATTATTGTAAAACTGGCGATATTTTAATGGATTATTATAACTTACTAGAAGATGATTCTAATGATGGAGATAGTTAAAAAGATAATAATATAAAAATTATAGAAGATGTACCAACAGCAAATAATTCACATGAAAAATTACAACGAATAAATAAAACTAGTCAAAGCCTTCGAAAAGAAAAAAAACCTACTAAAAAAAGACTTAATGCTGAAGATATAAATAAAAATACTTCTAAAAATATATTAAATTTTTTTTCTAAAAAAACAGAGCAGGAATCAGAAACTTCTAATACTAATATTACAGACACTAATAATGACATTGAAAAAGTAGTTTCTAATAGAGCTTCTTTATTTGATTTATATATGTCTATCATAGATAAAAAATATGCATCAGATAAACTAAAAATAAATATTATCAGAATGTGTACAGTGTGTAATATTGAAAAATCTTTTAGACAATCTGAAGGTATGTATGTTTGTACAAAATGCGGCGAATCTGAACATGTCATCGTAGAACCCGAAATACCTAATCATAAAGATTCAGGTAATGAAAAACCCAGAACACCTTATAAAAAACAAACACATCTAACTGAAACAATGAATCAGTTTCAGGCAAAAGAATCTACACAAATTCCACCCAGAGTATATCGTGGAATTGACATAGAATTAAAAAAAAGAAAAATTACAATAGAAGAACTATCTAAAATGAAATATCCTAAAGCAAAAATACTTATTAAAGAAATTTTAAAAAAATTAAGATTCTCTTCTTTTTATGAACATGTTCCATTTATTCTCAGCAAAATTACTAATAAACCAGCACCAACTATATCACGCGAAATAGAAGAACTAATTAAAAAGATGTTTAAAAAAACAGAAGGGCCATTTAAAAAACATTGTCCAAAAGATAGAAAAAATTATATTAACTATTCATATATATTTAATAAAATTTTTGGTATTTTAGAAATGCCAGAATATGCTGATTGTTTCCCATTATTAAAATCACCAGATAAACTTAAAAAAGCTGACATATTATGGGAAAAAATATGTATTGATAATGATTGGCTATTTGAAGCAAGTATTTAGACTTAAAATTTATTATATTGTTTTACACCTTTAGAAATACCAATTAATTTTTATATTCTCTTTTTAAATAATGGTAAATAACTAATTTTTTATGCATTAATATGTCATTATTCATTTTTTTTAAATTATAAAATTAGCATTTAAAATTTTTATAGCGTTTCAAATTTTAAATACAAGGTAAATATTATTTTTTATATATTTTAGATGTCTTTCTTCTATTAAAAGTTTTTCTTTTTGATTTTAATTTTTTAATATTGTATGCATGTAAAAAGTAATTTTTATAATGTTCAACTTTTATTTTCTTAATTAAATCATTTATATATTTTTTTAATATTTTAATATAATGTTTTAATTGATTAAAGTATTCTTTTATAGCATTTAAATAGCATTCAAATAGTATTTATGGCTAATAATATACAAATATTTATTTCTACTATTTATTATTTTATCTTTTACTTCTTTAGTTTTATGCATACCTATGTTATCCAAACTACTAATTTATCTTTTTTTATTTTTTAACATGATGTCTAAAAATTCTATAAATCTAGTACCGGTCATACCTTCTTTTTTATATGATTTATATTCAATTAAAAGAAGATATTAGATAACTCAAATAACATCTAAAAAAATATACAGCTTGTTATTGATTTACTGTCAAAGTAGAGTTACATTTAAAATCCGAACACTGTAGAGATATAAAATAATTATGTTATATCTTATTTTAGTCCAAATATATAGTTTTTTAATATATTATCAATATTTAATAATTATATCTAATATTATATATAATGTATAAACAAAGACTTCTTAAATTTTTGTTAGTTTTATTTGTAATATATAGTGGCCTTCGTATATTTGATGCTATGAAAAATATTGAAGATTCTTATATTATAGAAAAAACTTTATTACTTACTGTTTTGGTAACTTTTTCTAATTTTATTTATCCTACTTTATAATTTTTTATAATTTTTTATAATTTTTTATAATTTTTATATAAAATATCGTTTATTAAAAATATTTAAAAATATAGTTTTAATATTAAATATAATCTATGTCTACAGAAGAATCAGGAACACAACAAAATAAAATTGAGATTGATTATTTAACCGAAGATAACCCAATACCTGGACAAGAATATGGTGTTTACTCATTCTTGTCACCCGAGGGAATTAAAGGCTGCAATATCCGTGCTTTTAAAAATCGGGGCAATTTTGGATCATGGGAAGAAGCATGTGCATATGCTGAAAAAATCCGCAATGAAGAACCCGCTTTTCATGTATTTGCTGGTGAAAACTTTAAATGGACTGCTTTTGATCCAGATCCAAATATGATTAAAAATAATAATAACTATTATGAATCTGAACTACAAGACCTAATGAAAGGCACACTTGAAAATCAAGAAAAGGCACGCCAACTAGAAGCTCAACGCAAACGAACTATGATTGAAGAATCTATTAAAGAAGAAATCAGAAAAAAATCTGGTAAAGAATCAACACGTGATAGACTACGTAAGAAACTTGAAAAGAAGAATAAAAAGAAAGAACATACATCTAATACAGTTGATAGTATAATAACAGACGAACTAAACAAACATAAAACTACTAGTGAGAAATCAGAATCTGTAAAACTAACTGATGAACAACTAGAGAAAAAGAAAGAAGAAGTTTCTAAATTATCAGAAAGTATTAATACAATTGATGAAAATCTAGAAAAGATGAAGAAACTATATGCGGACATGATAAAAAAAAAAAATAATTCAACTTAATTTTTTAGTGATTTTTTCTTATATATTTATATAGTATAAATGTATAAAATCTTTATATTAACTATGTTTATATTTGGCATAGTTCTAATAACAGCAGCTATATCGCGCAGTGTTGGTGAAAAATCACAACAAAAAATAATTTATAGATATATACCTAGAACATGGGCAGAAGAAGCAGACGAACCGGCAATGCCATCAGATATATTTTCAACTATGTTTAGTCAACCATCTACATGGATTGGAGGTATAAATGATCTTGATACAAGAAAGAAAGAGGGTATTAATCAATATTTTGTAAGCCAGATTTAAATTTGTTACTTATATAATTATTTTATAAACCTATTGTTTTTTTCCTTGATTTCTATTTTAAGAGCACTTTTATCTTTTTTCTTTTGAATTACATATTCGCCTAAATCAAATGATTTTTTCTTTTTCATCCAATCTGGATTATAATTTAATTCGTGATATCTTCTAAATTGATAACATCCGCTTTTAATTTCATTATTTTTTATAGTTGGGGCTTTATATTGATATATCTTATCAAAAATAGATTTACGTGAACCACGATTATTAATAACCATACAGCCAAAATTTTCTGTCAGCTGCATAAATACTTGTCTAAAAGAATCTAGAGTAGGAAACATACCTGCATAATGTTCATGCATTCTCTTAATATTAGAAAAAGAATCTTCTGCTAACAAAAATATATAATCAAAATTACATCTCAATTCAGGTGTAATACCTAGTGGATATTGCATAGTAAGTACATACATAAGAAAATAATGCCGACCATTAAATAATAATTCGGAAATTGGTTGATCGCGCATCCATGAACCCTTAGAAGCTAAACAGTCATCCATAATAATTAAAGCTCTTGGATCAATTCGTTTGCCTAATTTTTTTTTTTCTTTGTATTTTTCCAAAATGACTTCTTGTCGGCGAACTAATCTATCAATAATTTCACTTTTATAATTATAAAATATAAAACTATCTGGAAAGAAATTAGCAAAAAATGGGTCTACGCGATCAGTTCTTGAAATAATGATACCAACAGGAACTTTTTCAAAGAATTTTATCAGTGCTTTACATACCCATGATTTACCAGAACCACGTTTCGCAATCATAACTATTGCAGGATTTTCTACTAAATAGTCAAATTTAAATACATTAATTGGGAATTTAGAATCACCACCTATATCTTCGTCCGACATTAATAATATATATGGAGATAAATATTATTAAATTAATTTATTAAATCTTGAACTCTTTTTTTCCAATAAGATGAATACAGTTGCAAAAAATCATAATTTTTATTTTTTATTTTTTCATATTCTTGTTCCAAAAATTCCTGAGTTATTTTTTTCCAATCATCGATAATTAACACTGGCAATTTTTCATATAAAGAATCTAATGGTGTACTAATCATAATTGGTATAACTCCTAACATTAAAGATTCAAATGCTCTATGTGTATCTATACCACGCCCCGGTGGACATAAGCAAAATTTATATTTTTTCATTTCTATCAAATAAGCCTCAAAATTACAATTAGGAGCAAGTGGAAACTTATCTTTAAAAAAATTTACCATATCTTGTCTAATATTTTTATGACTTTCAAAAAATGGTTTTCCTGTTGTTTGCCCTAAATTAACATAAAGTAAATTTGGTTTATCTTCATTAAAATTTTTTTTTGGATTTAGGCAATATTTATCTAAAATATCTATTATGGGTTTTTTGTCTTCTCCAAAAAACTTGTTACTATGATACTGCCATTTTGGTCCCAATGGTAACGGTGACAGTTTATCATGTATTATAGAAGGATTTTTTGTGAACCATTTTAGTAAATATTTATTTTCTAATAAAGAGTCATGTCTATTTTTTGTTTCATTATTTTTACATGGAAAATGATAATATGGAACACAAAAATCATCATTACATGTTGTAATTAAAACAAATGGAAACTCAAATTTTACTAAAAATTGCAAATAATATTCTAAAAGTTCAGTTGCAACAAATATAACAATATGTTTTCTTGTTAACTTGCTTATACTAAAATTAATTATATTATCTAATGCTTTAGTATCATATTGTTGAATTAATACTAAATCTGAATAAGTTATAAATAAATCATTGCTAATATATGGTTCGCTTGACATAATAATATTATTTCTTATATTATTATTTATTAAAATTTTGCAGATTTAAAAATTTTCTAATAAGACATCTGGCATATTATTTGGAATAGTTATTCCTTTTTTTAATAAGTGATAAGAATTTACTGGTGGTTTGTAATTCAAATTAGACATATTATTATTAAATCCACTATTGGAAATACCATTATTAATACCAAATGATAAATTATTAGTATTTAATCCTCCACCCATCATAGCACCATTATCTGTTAGTTCTAATTTTTGTGGTAAATTTGCG